>Ga0228634_1001873_pt1 | contig 11320 bp, 10 predicted proteins | sample 42DmetaG_FD_190063 | JGI IMG/M metagenome (GOLD analysis project Ga0228634, IMG submission 190063) | Seawater microbial communities from Monterey Bay, California, United States - 42D | ecosystem: Environmental > Aquatic > Marine > Coastal | place: USA: California | collected 2016-09-27
GTCTGAATGACAACCAGGACTCAATATTCCAATGAGCGCGATGGTGAGGCGCGTTCTGGCTTTAGGTAATTGCTTCGAGTCGCTCTTTGGATAAATCCCCCGGAACAATGGTCATTGGGATGGGCAAAGAGCCTGCGTTTTTGGTCAGCTGCGTCACAAGCGGGCCGGGGCCTTTTTTATCCGTGCCTGCGCCCAGAACCAACACGCCGATTTCAGGATCATCCTTAACTTGCGCCAAAATCTCTTGAATCGGTTCACCTTCACGGATCACCAATTCAGGATCTATGCCCTGCCGATCGCGCATCCATTTGGCGAAGACTTCAAAATGCACTTCAATGCGTTCACGCGCTTCGCTGCGCATGATATCGCTGACGCCGATCCAATGGTTGAATTCTTCAGGTGGGATCACGGCCAGCACTTCAACGCCGCCACCGGTTCGCGCAGCGCGCATGGCCGCGAAACGCATTGCGTTCAGACATTCTTGACTGTCGTCGAGTATTAGCAAAAACTTACGCATCTATGTGATCTCCTCAGCTGCATATGATGCGCGAAGGCGCCATCCAACGCAAGGTTGATTTCAGCAGCCTGCGCATTGTTGCGCAAAGGCGCTTAGGCCGAGGTTGATGAGGCCCAGTCCCAATAAGCCTCTTTAAGCTGCCCGGCAATCGGGCCGATTTGAAAATGCGTTTCTTCAATCGCGGTGACGGGTGTGATTTTTTGCATATTTCCGGTCATAAAAACTTCATCTGCGGCGTAAAAATCATCAAAACTCAAAACGGTTTCATGAATAGGAATGCCCATATCTTTTAAATGCGTGATATGACGCGCGCGCGTGATACCGGCTAAGAACGTGCCATTTGGCGCCGGAGTAAACACCTCGCCATCGCGCGCCATGAAAATATTTGCCGTGGCAGTTTCTGCCACATTGCCCATAGCATCTGCAACCAACGCATTGCTGAACCCGTTGCGGCGCGCTTCTACCAGCATGCGCGCATTATTGGGATAGAGACAGCCAGCTTTTGCATTTACCACGGCGCTTTCTAAAATAGGCCTGCGAAATTGCGTGCGCCCCAAGGTTGCGCTGGTTTTGGGGGCTGCAAAGGGGATTTCTTCAAGCGAAATGGCAAAGCCTGTGGTGTCAGCGCTTGGAACGATGGCCGTCAGATCCCCATCTATCCCCCAATACATGGGGCGAATATAAACCGCGGCGGATGTCGCGTAGCTCGCAAGCCCTTCCCAGATCAGGGCTTTCATCTCAGAAACACTATATGTTGGGGTGAGCATTAGGGCCTTTGCTGACGCGTTTACCCGCGCACAATGCGCCTCCAAATCGGGGACAACCCCGTTAAAATAGCGTGCCCCATCGAAGACGCCTGAGCCCAACCAAGCCCCATGGTCGGCAGCTTTCATCACAGCAATATCGCTATCATGCCATTGGCCGTTGAAAAAGGTTTTTATGTTGCTGCCCGTTGCCATTGACCCCTCCTTTTGGATACCCCAGCTCACGACGAGGCATTCTTTATGGCACCCTGACAAAAGACGGGTTCGCATGCAAGAGCCTGCCGAACCCTATTCGCGCGGCGTTAGTAAGACTGGGAAGTTTATGGGATTGCTTGCTTTGTGAGCGCAGGCAGCAGGGCTTAACTGCGCAGCAACCCCATAATATCATAAGTTTGGTTCAATATGGGCTGAGCAATTTTTCGAGCCCGCTCGGCCCCATTGGCCAATACACGGTCGATCTCGTCCGGTTCCTGCATCAACCGGTTCATTTCAGCCGAAATTGGTGAAAGCGTGGCGACCGCGCGGTCAATCAGCATTGGTTTGAACTCGGAAAATTGTCTGCCGCCAATGTCATTTAGAACCGCGTCAACGGATTGATCTTCCAAAGCGGCATAGATCGCCACCAAATTGCGCGCTTCGGGGCGATTTTCCAATCCGGCTTCTTCGGAAGGTAGGGCATCGGGGTCGGTTTTGGCTTTGCGGAATTTCTGGGCAATGCTGTCTGCATCATCGCTCATATTTATGCGGCTCAGGTCAGAAGGGTCTGATTTTGACATTTTTTTTGATCCGTCGCGTAAGCTCATCACGCGGGCCGCAGGCCCCCCGATCACCGGCTCGGTAATTGGAAAAAAATCCACCCCGAAATCATGGTTGAACTTGGTTGCAATATCTCTTGTTAATTCAAGATGTTGCTTTTGATCATCGCCCACGGGCACATGGGTTGCGTGATAGAGTAAAATATCTGCGGCCATCAATGCGGGATATCCAAATAAGCCAAGCGATGCATTCTCTGCATTTTTTCCAGCTTTGTCTTTGAATTGGGTCATCCGCTTCATCCACCCCATGCGGGCGATACAATTGAAAATCCACCCCAATTGAGCATGTTCGGGAACTGCGGATTGATTGAATAAAATTGACTGCTCCGGTTTTAATCCGGCAGCAATAAAAAACGCCGCCAATTCACGGGTGTTTTTGCGCAAGTTGGCCGGATCTTGCCAGACGGTCACCGCGTGTAGATCCACCATGCAATATAAGGATTCATGGTTAGGGCTTTGCATATGCACAAACCGCTTTACGGCGCCCAAATAATTGCCAAGCGTTAACCCGCCCGATGGCTGAACACCTGAAAAAACGCGCTTTTCAAATGGGCTTGGGGATGGTGTTTGAGCGGCATCCGACATAAGTGTTCTCCAAAGGGCAATCTACTGCGTGTCGATTAACTGCAGCTTCAAGGCCCGTCAAGCAAAGGGAGTGCGATGTCTTTCAATCCGGAAACACCCAAAGCTGCGGCGTTGAACCCGATGCCGCCCGTCGTCATGGCGCTTTTTTTGATGATTGCGGGGGTAGAGGCCCTATTTGCCTTGGCATCGATTGGGGTTTTGGGTGAAGGGTTTGACGCCTCTTGGCGGTTTTTTGCGATTGAGCGCTATGGAATGAACACAAATCTTGTGTCATGGATGCGCGAAACTCAGGATTACGGCGCGGAACATTTGGTGCGCTTTGTTACGTTTTCCTTCTTGCATGCGTCTTTTATGCAGGCAGCGATCGCTTGTGCGCTGTTTTTGGCGATGGGCAAAATGGTTGGCAGCGTGTTTTCCGCCCCTGCCGTATTAATGTTCTTTTTTGTGTCAGCGGCGCTGGGCGCGTTGGTTTACTGCCTGATTGCGCCAGAGGCAGGCTGGTTATTTGGGGCTTTTCCAGGGATTTATGGGTTAATCGGGGCCTATACTTTTCTGCTTTGGGTGTCATTAAAGGCGCAGCAGGCGCCGGCAGGCAAAGCGTTTAACATGATTGCGATGCTGATCGGGATCCAGCTTGTCTTTGGAATATTCTTGAGCGGCAGATTATTGTGGATCGCCGATTTGGCCGGATTTTTAGGCGGCTTCACCCTATCTGTTTTATTGCTTCCGGGTGGGCTTGCGCGTCTAATGCAAGCGCTGCGCCGTGATTAAGGCTTTTTAAAACTGGCCTTTATCTCTTGCAGCGAGAAGGCCTTTAATCTTTCACCCAGCCAAAGATATAATCCCGCGCCCGCGATTACCAAGAAGAGCGCATAGAAAATTCGCCCAGAAACGCTGGTGACAGCGGGGCTGATAAAAAATTGTATGCCGTAAAGAGCAGCCCCTAAGAAAAGGCTGGCAATGCACATGCGCAGCAAGCGGTTTTTCAAACCGGCCTCCGGTTTTAAAATATTGTCAAAGCCGCGCGCGCCCCAAAACAGCAGCCCGACCATTGCCCAAGCCGAAAGACTGGTGGCAATGGCCGCGGCCACCCAGCCAATAAATGGCATAAGACCGATGGCTAAGGCGGCATTGATCGCCATGCCTACAAGCGCAAATCGAAAAGGCCTGCGCGTATCTTCGCGCGCAAAATACAATGGTTGCAGGAGCTTTTGCAGCACAAAAGCGGGCAAGCCCAATCCGTAGATAGCGGTCGCAAGTGCCATCGCTTGCGCGTCAAGGCGGGAGGTTGCGCCATGTTCAAAAAGCGCAGAGACGAAAGGATAGGGCACCACGCAGAGCGCCATTGCGGCCGGTAAACTCAGCGCTAATGTGATTTCGGTTGCGCTTGAAAAGGCTTGTTTTGCCCCTGCTTGATCATTTGCCTGCAAGCGTCGTGACAATTCGGGTAAGAGCACAATGCCCACAGCAATTCCAACCACGCCCAGGGGCAACTGATACAGGCGATCAGCCCCATAAAGCCAACTGACGGCGCCGGGATGTTGACTGGCGACCAATTGTCCGACCAATAAATTGATTTGCAGCACGCCATTGGCCAAGGCTGCGGGTACCGCAATCCGCACCAGCTGTCGCATTTCGGGGCTAAAGCTGGGCCGTCCCAACCGAATCGGAAGCCCGGCGGCCTGCGCCGCCCGCCATAGCGCGGTCAATTGCACAATCCCCGCAATTGGAACCGCCCAAATCAGATAATAGATGACCGCATGGTTCATCACCCATCCCAGACAAAGCGCGCAAATAATGATGATATTTAAGAAGACAGGCGCGGCGGCGGCCATAGCGAAGCGCCCTTGGGCATTCAGCGCACCAGACAGCAGAGCGCTGAGCGAGATAAGAAAGATATAAGGAAACATCACGCGGCCATATTCAACTGCCATATCAAAGCGGGCATCGCCCACGAACCCCTGCGCGGTAAGCCAGACAAGCGCTGGCATGAACACCAGCGCCAGCGCTGTCAAAAGCGCCAGCGCAAAGGCAAGCCCGCCCATCGCCTGGCTGGCAAATCCGATCGGGTTGTCTTGGGCCTCAAGGCGCTTTGAAAACAGAGGCACAAAAGCGGCGTTAAAAGCGCCTTCTGCAAAGAACCGCCGAAACATATTGGGCAAACGAAATGCAACCACAAACGCGTCCAACACCGGCCCTGCGCCAATCAACATATAGAGCAAGACCTCGCGGGCCATGCCCAGCACGCGGCTGAGCAAAGTCCAAAAGCCGACTGTCATAATGCCTTTGAGCAGTCGCGGCCCACTCATGTTGAAGCGCGCTCAACGCCCAGCTCGATTGCTTCGCGTAGCTTGCGTTCCAGCATTTTTTGCTTGGATTGGTTGTAAAATTTCAGACCAAACATGTCTTTTACATAAAAACTATCAACAACTTGTTCGCCATAAGTGGCGATGACTGCTGATGCGATATAGACGTTGGTATTGGCCAAAGTGCGTGTCAGATCAAACAACAGGCCCGGACGATCCCGCGTGTCGACTTCGATGATCGTGTAAATTTCGGAGCCGTCATTATCAAAGCTGATGGAGGTCGGAACTTTAAAGGCTTTTTCGCGTTTTTTGAATTTGTCTTTATCCTGAATCGCAACTCGCGCCACCACTTTGCCCATCAATGTCTTATTGATCATTTGTTTCAAACGGTTGAACTTTTCGGGCTCATAAGGGTTTCCCGCCGCGTCTTGAATCCAAAACGCTGCCGTCGCAAACCCATCTTTGGTGGTATAGCTGCGCGCATCAACGACATTGGCCCCCACCAGTGCCAGAGCGCCCGCCAAGCTGGAAAAAATGCCGGGATGGTCGACGCAGGCAAAACACACGCGGGTTGCTGCGCGGTCTCCATCTGCATAGAAGTCGATGGCAATTTCATCCTCTTTTAAATCGCGGAGCAAACCGGCAAACACCACATGCGCGGTGACATGTAATCCCTGCCAATAGGGGGGATAATGGCGCGCAACTTCGGTTTTAAGGTCTTTGGTATCCCAATCTTCCAAATGCAGACGTAGGTTTTTCTTACCCTCGCTGCCACGCGATTCGCGGTTCAAAGCGTCTTGGCCATTCTCTAACGCGCGGCGGGTCTGCCGATAGAGTGCCCGGATCAAAACCGCTTTCCAATTGTTCCAAGTGTTGGGACCAACAGCACGAATATCGCAGACGGTCAACACGGTTAGCAGATCCAAGCGCTTGAGGGTTTGCACGGCTTTGACAAAGTCGCGCACCGTTCGAGGATCAGCAATATCGCGTTTTTGCGCCAAATCAGACATCAATAAATGGTATCTCACAAGCCATTCTACGGTTTCCACATCAGCTTTGTTCAAGCCAAGCCGCGGAGCCACTTTGCGCGCAATTTGCGCTCCAATCACCGAATGATCTTCATTGCGGCCTTTGCCGATATCATGCAGCAGAAGGGCAACGTAAATCACCTTCCGGTTCAGACCCTCTTTCAAAATAGAACTGGCAATGGGCAATTCTTCGATCAATTCGCCGCGCTCGATCTGGGCAAGGTTCCGGATACATTGGATCGTATGCTCATCCACCGTGTAGCTGTGGTACATATTGAATTGCATCATCGCGACGATGGGCTCAAATTCGGGGATGAAGGCTGACAAGGCCCCCAATTCATTCATCCGTCTCAGGGCACGTTCTGGATTGCCATGTTTTAAGAGCAGATCCAGAAAAATCCGTTGTGCTTCGGGGGTTTGACGCAGGGTTTCGTCAAATAAATGCAGATTGGCTGAGATTAACCGCATCGCATCTGGATGTATCAGCAGGCCAGTCCGCAGCGCTTCTTCGAATAACCGCAACAGATTAAGCGGATCGCTCAGAAAATTTTCAGGCGCGGAGATACTCAGCCTGTTATGCAGCACCATATAATCGGATTTCACAGTGGGGCGTTTGCGAAAAATCCGTTCTAAAAGTGGCTCGCTTTTGACATGGCTTGCCTCGAGCGCCGTTAAGAAAATACGCGTTAAATCCCCAACGCTGGTTGCTTGACGGAAATAATCTTGCATGAAAATTTCAACCGCTGGCCGGCCCGCGCGGTCATGATAACCCATGCGATCAGCCAGTTCGATTTGCATATCGAAGGATAAAGTTTCAACCGCGCGCCCGCTTATAAGATGCAAATGGCTGCGCACTGCCCATAAAAAAGCTTCTGCCTTGACGAAAATTTGATGTTCTTCCGGCGTGATAACGTTTAACGAGACCAGATCGGCCGTTGAGGCGGATCGATACACATATTTGGTAATCCAAAACAGCGATTGCAGGTCGCGCAGGCCGCCTTTTCCCTCTTTGACATTCGGCTCGACCATATAGCGCTGGCCGCCTTGCTTTTCATGCCGGGCTTCGCGTTCTTGCAATTTCGCCTCAATGAACTCTTTTTCGCTGCCCGAGAATAAATCACTCCAAAGCTTGGCGGATAGTGCGTCGGCAAGGCTTTGATCACCGCAGAGGTTGCGCTGTTCCAGCATGGCGGTGCGAATCGTATAATCATTCGCGCCCAAGCGCAGACAATCTTTTACAGTGCGTGATGAATGCCCCACTTTCAGCTTAAGATCCCAAAGGATATAGAGCATCGTTTCAATCAGACTTTCGGCCCAAGGCGTGATTTTATACGGGGTTAAAAAAAGCAAATCAACATCGGAAAACGGAGCCATTTCGCCGCGGCCATACCCCCCGACCGCAACAACAGAAAGCCGCTCGCTTTCGGTGGGATTGGCGAGGGGATGCACGAAGGTTGAGGCGACAAACCAGGTTGTTTTAACAATACAATCGGTCAGGTAAGTGTAAGATCTGGTCACCTCATGCGCGCTGAACGGGCTTTTAGAAAAAGCATGGGCAATATGTTCCATACCCGCAATTTGACGCGCTTTCAGCTCTGTCGCCAAGCCCGCCCTTATGTCTTTACTGTCTGACAACGTGACTAGGTTGGCTTTGATAAAGGCAACCATAGTTTCAGAGTCGAAAATCATTTCAGCTGGCGAAATCATTGGTAGATCGGGCCTGTCGAAGTGAAGCATCGACAGATTAGAAGCTGAAGAACTCGAATGCTGCGGGCGCTGGGTCAAGAATTACCACCTGTTTGTCTTGGATCGTTGCGATAGCCAGACCACGCTCGTTGGTGCCGTCTTTCCTAAGTCTGAAAATACCATCGACGCCTTCAAAGCCGGCTGTTTGGGTTAAGGCTGCTGCGCCTAACGCGTTGTTGGTGCCACGGGCGACCAATGCGCCAATTGCGGCGACGCCATCATATGCCAGGCCCGCAAGCTGGTGTGGTTTACTGGAAAATGTCGCTTTATAGCGCGTTGAAAAACTTTGAGCGCGCGCGTAATCGGGCAAAGCGAACAGCCCCCCCTGCACGCCTGAGAGCGCCAGAGTTTGCGCCGGCACATCCCAGCGTGCAAGGCCTGCATATTGCACTTTGGCGGGATCAATCCCAGCTTCGGGCAGCAATTGCACCAACAGCCCCAAAGCGCCGGCCGTGGTTGAGGTTAATAAAATAGTATCGGCCTCTTCAATCTCGACAGCGGCGCGAATGAGCGGAATCGCGGCAACAACCCCCTCTTGCGAGAACTCAAACGCCTGACTATGCGCGATTTTTAAGCTGGAATATTGGGCGGCCTTTTCCAAAGCGCTGCGCCCTGCTTCCCCTTCCAGATTATCCGGGTAAACAATCACAGCGCGTTGTTTTCCTGATCGTGCAAGATAACCGACCACCCTTTCAGCCGTATTGTCAAAGGTCTTTCCAAGCACGAAGACGTTGCCACCGGCGATGGCGCTGCTGTTTGAAAAGCTTAAAACATTCACACCTTCATCCGCGACAGCCAGGCCCGCGGCGTTTGCGGCTTCAGCAAAAAGCGGCCCAATGATAATTTTTGCACCCTGATCAACCGCGGTTTGGGCCTGTTGCGCGGCGATATCACTGCGCCCTGCAGTGTCATAAACGCGCAGGTCAATTTTGACCGGTTCCAAATCAGAAACCGCCATTCGCGCGGCTTGCTCTAAACTTCCGGCGATCTCGGCGGCGTTTTGCGAAGATGTCGGAACCAACAATGCGATTGGAATGGGCTCTTGGGGAGCCAGCCTGGGAGCGGTGCCAATCGTTGATGTGTCAGGCGCGCAGGCGCTTATAAAAGCTGCCAGCAAGATCCCGGCCAGCGCGCGTAGACCTTTATGACGAAATGAAATAGATACTCTCATACATACGCTCCTTTAACAGGGGTTTAGCACAGCTCTTTCGCCGGTGCGACAAGAAAGCTAAGAATGATAAGGGCAAAGCCGTGAGTAAGCGCAACATCCATTTGGCACCAGGGCTTTATTTTGTGGCCACCCCGATCGGGACCGCGCGCGACATCACTTTGCGTGCGCTCGATATTCTAACAAATGTTGATATTTTAGCGGCTGAAGATACCCGAAGCCTGCGAAAATTAATGGATATTCACGGCGTGGCTTTGAATGAGCGCCCGATATTGGCCTATCATGATCACAATGGCGCGCGCATGCGGCCTAAATTAATGCAATATTTACAAGAAGGCCGGTCTGTTGCCTATGCGTCGGAGGCGGGAACGCCGCTTATTGCTGATCCGGGCTTTGACCTAAGTAAAACGGCCGCTGAGGCTGGTGTTTTGGTCACCACAGCGCCCGGGCCATCCGCGGTGATAACCGCGCTGACGCTGGCCGGTTTGCCCACCGATCGCTTTTTGTTTGAAGGCTTTGTTCCCAACGCAAGATCTGCGCGGCTTGCGGCTTTGAGGAATTTGTTAAACGTGCCAGCAACTTTGGTGTTTTACGAATCTCCTAAACGTCTTGTGCCATTTTTGCAGGATGCCTGCGCGGTTTATGGCGAAAATAGGCAGGCTGCGTATTGCCGCGAATTAACCAAAAAGTTTGAAGATATCCAACGCGGAACATTGGCAGAGTTGTTGGCCAAGGCGCAAACTGGGCCTGTCAAAGGCGAGATTGTCGTGATCATTGACCGGGCGCAGTCATCTCCTGTTAATGAAAGTGATATAGAAGCGCAGTTGAAAATAGCATTGCAATCAATGTCGGTGCGAGACGCGGCTGAGTTTGTGGCACAGGCGCATGGCGTGGCGAAACGCAAAATTTATCAGATGGCTTTGAACATTGAGCAGAAACCTTAAAGGAAACAAGGCTTATTATTCAGGCTTAGCCGCTGAAAACAAAATAGCAAAAGCATATAGAGCTGGCGGATATCACTTGGAGGCGCAGCGGTGGAGATCTTTGGCCGGCGAAATAGATCTGATTTTCAAAACCTCGGTCTGTTGGGTTTTTGTTGAGGTCAAGAAATCGCAAAATCATGAAAGAGCTGCGCAGCTGTTAACAGCGTTTCAAAGACGCCGCATTATTGCTGCTGCGCAGGTGTTTATGGGGCAGGTGCGATCTGCGCCCTGCATGGCGATGCGCTTTGATCTGGCTTTGATCGATCGTTTCGGCGCCATTTTAATTGTAGAAAACGTATTTTTTTCAGAGGATTTTCAAGAACCATCAGAGATGGGTTTTATTTAGCTGGCTCAAGTTGTAATCAAAGCTGAAAACATATCGCAGGAGCGCGCCGTGAAAATCGCATTTCAGATGGATCCTATTGAGGCGGTTAATATTGAAGCAGACAGCACGTTTCGTCTGGCCGAAGAGGCTCAAGCACGAGGGCATAGCTTATTTTATTACCCGCCTGACACGCTGGCCTATCAAAACGGGAAAATAACTGCGCGCGGATATCCCATGACGGTACAGCGGGTTGCGGGTGGGCATGTGGATTTTGGGCCAGAAGAAGAGGTCGAGCTGGCCAAATTTGATGTGGTTTGGCTGCGCCAGGATCCGCCATTTGATATGCATTATATTACGACAACGCATTTATTGGATCGGTTAAAAGATCAAACGCTGGTTGTGAATGATCCGTTTTGGGTGCGCAATTATCCCGAAAAACTGTTGGTGCTTGATTTTCCGGATTTAACGCCGCCAACAGCGATTGCCCGCGATTTGAAAATCTTGAAAGCGTTTCGCCAAGCCCATGGCGATGTTATTTTAAAGCCGCTTTACGGCAATGGCGGCGCAGGCGTTTTTTTGCTCAAAGAAGATGATCGCAATATGACATCTTTGCATGAATTGTTCAGCGGCTTCTCGCGCGAACCGCTGATCGTGCAGAAGTTTCTGCCAGATGTGAGTAAAGGGGATAAACGGGTGATTTTGGTGGATGGAGAGCCAGTGGGCGCGATTAACAGGGTGCCTGCTAAGGGCGAAACGCGTTCTAATATGCATGTAGGCGGGCGGCCTGAGAAGATTAAGCTTACGCCGCGCGATTTAGAAATCTGCGCGCGTATTGGTCCGCTTTTGCGCGAAAAAGGCCAGGTCTTTGTGGGCATCGATGTGATCGGGCAGTATTTAACCGAAATTAATGTAACGTCACCTACAGGGATTCAAGAGCTTGAGCGCTTTGATGGCGTTAATATTGCCGCAAATATTTGGCAGGCGATTGAACAAAAACTAGTGTGACGCCCTAGCCGAGTTGCCAAAGAAGAGCGTGTTTGAAGTGGCGTATGAGGTGCCGTTTGGGGGTTTTGGGCGATGCAG
>Ga0228634_1001874_pt1 | contig 11316 bp, 12 predicted proteins | sample 42DmetaG_FD_190063 | JGI IMG/M metagenome (GOLD analysis project Ga0228634, IMG submission 190063) | Seawater microbial communities from Monterey Bay, California, United States - 42D | ecosystem: Environmental > Aquatic > Marine > Coastal | place: USA: California | collected 2016-09-27
TGATTTCTTTTTTTGAATCTGAGTTAGAATCTCTGCTGTCGTCATCTGTCTTTTTAAAAGTTATACAAAGGTACATATTTTTAAGACTTTCTGTTATCTTTGTTTAAGAGTCATTCTATATGATACAGTTTATATGTAATAAGTTTTTTTATGGAGTTTTAACACTTTTTGGAGTTGTTACTGTTATTTTCTTATTATTTAATGTTTTGCCTGGAGATCCAGCAAGAATGATGCTAGATCAGAGGGAAGATTCTGAGCAACTGAAAAACATTAGAAAGAAATATGGTTTTGATCAACCCTTAACCATTCAATATCTTTATTATTTGAATGATGTATCTCCACTATCAATTCATTCAAGTAAAACTGAAGATTATACTTTTTTAAGTCAAGGTAAATATTCCTACAAGACACTTTTCCCTATTGGTGAATCTACCCTAGTTTTAAAATATCCTTACTTAAGAGAATCATTTCAAAAAAATGGGAAGAAGGTGTCAGAGATTATATCTGAAACCCTTCCTAATACTGCTATTTTAGCGCTATTCGCAATTTCTATAGCCATAGGTATTGGAATCTTGTTTGGTATTTTATCAGCAATTTATAAAGACACCTGGTTAGATAGGGTAATTGCTGTAATCAGTACTTTTGGAATGAGTGTTCCGTCATTTTTTTCCGCAATTTTATTTGCCTGGATATTTGGTTTTCTTTTGCATAATTATACGAGTTTAGAAATGACTGGGAGTTTATATGTTGTTGATGATTTTGGCGAACAAATAACCATACAATGGAAAAATTTGATACTACCAGCCCTAGTTTTAGGGATTAGACCATTAGCAGTTATCATTCAATTAATGCGGAATTCATTATTAGAAGTTTTAAGTCAAGATTATATTAGAACAGCAAAAGCCAAAGGATTAACAAAGTATCAAGTAATTAAAAATCATGCATTAAAAAATGCATTAAATCCCGTAATAACAGCAGTATCAGGTTGGTTTGCTTCAATGTTGGCTGGGGCTGTATTCGTTGAGTATATTTTTAACTGGAATGGTCTTGGAAAAGAAATTGTTAATGCTTTAAACACACTAGATTTACCCATAATTATGGGGAGTGTTTTGGTAATAGCCTCTTTGTTTATCATTATTAATATATTGGTAGATGTTATGTACAGTTGGTTAGATCCTAGAATTAGACTTAAATAAATAGAATGAAACAACTGGGTTTATTATTCTTATTTCTTGTTGTAGGTTGTCACAATCCTACTCACTTTTCAAAAGAAGCACTAAATGAAAAATTTGTTAGTATTTCACAACAAGACTTAACATTTCAAAAGATCTTAAAAAAACACCAAGGGAATAAAATTTTGATTGATGTATGGGCCTCTTGGTGTAAAGACTGTATCATTACTTTACCAGAACTAAAACAATTACAACAAGAAAACCCTAAAGTTCATTTTGTTTTTCTTTCACTCGATAAAAGTAAAGAACGTTGGTTAAAAGCTATAGATCGTTTGAAGATAAAAGGAGATCATTATTTTATGGCTGAAGGTAAAAAAGGAGCATTTGGAAAGTTTTTAGGTCTGTGGTGGATTCCTAGATATGTGGTGGTTGATGAATTTGGAGAAATTATACTATTTAAGGCAACAAAAATTACAGACAAAAACATCCTAAAAGCCCTCAAAATTAAGTAATTTAGCCGCTTCTAAAATTATAAAAATATGAGAAATAATATTGTTGCAGGAAATTGGAAAATGAATAATGATGCAACGCAAACTACCGCATTAATTAATGATTTAAATAAAGCTTTAGAGGAAGTTTCAACGAATTGTAGAGTTATAATTTCTCCAACATCCATCAATCTAACCTCTGCAGTAGCATTAACTAAAAACTCTGTAATTGAAGTTTCAGCTCAGAATATGCACCAAGCCAAAAGTGGAGCTTTTACTGGAGAGATTTCTGCAGCAATGCTCAATGATGTAGGTGTAAAATCTGTAATTTTAGGGCATTCAGAAAGAAGAACCTACTTTGGTGAAGATGATCAAATCTTAACCGAGAAAGTAGCATCTGCTCTTGAAAATAATTTGGAAATAATTTTTTGTTTTGGTGAATCATTAGAAGATCGTAAGTCAGAGAATCATTTTAAAGTTGTAGAAAGTCAATTAAAAAACACTGTTCTTTCTCTAAGTTCAGCTTCATGGGAGCATATTGTATTGGCGTATGAGCCAGTTTGGGCAATTGGAACAGGGGAAACTGCAAGCCCAGAACAAGCTCAAGAAATGCATGCCTATATTAGAAGTTTATTGGTGTCTACTTATGGTACATCTGTTGCTGAAAATGTTTCTATCCTATACGGAGGAAGTGTAAAGCCAACTAATGCCAAAGAAATTTTCTCTAAAGAAGATGTAGATGGTGGATTAATTGGAGGTGCTTCTTTGAAAGCAACAGACTTTACAGGAATTATCACTGCTTTTTAATATTTTTTTATTGTAATGGATTCCATTTATATAGCTTACGATTTTAATGTATCACCAAAAGATCCGGCAACAGAGATGCTAATTGCTCAGCTAGGGCACATAGGCTTTGAAAGTTTTGTTGAAAATGAAAATGGTGTAGTAGCATACATTCAAAAAAAAGAATGGAATTCTAATAAAGTTGAAGATCTATATCTCCTCAACTCCAATGAGTTTAACATCACTTTCAAACATAGCGAAATTGAGCAGACGAATTGGAATAAAGAATGGGAGAAAAATTTTAATCCAATTCAGGTAAATGGGCAAGTTAGTATTCGTGCTCCGTTTCATGAAAATCCTTCCTTGAATTTTGATATAGTCATAGAACCTAAAATGAGTTTTGGAACTGGTCATCATGAAACAACTCATATGATGGTTCAACATTTATTAGCATTAGACCTTAAAAATAAAAAAGTGCTAGATATGGGATGTGGAACTGGAATTTTAGCCATTTTTGCTGAAATGAAAGGAGCCCAGCCTACAGATGCAATAGATATTGATAGCTGGTGTTATGAAAATTCTTTAGAGAACGTTCAAAGAAATGGCTGTAAGCATATCACTGTATTGGAGGGTGATTCTTCTTTATTGAAAGGAAGAGAATATGATGTTGTTATCGCCAATATTAATAGAAATATTTTGCTCTCCGACATGAAAACATATACAGATTGTTTGAGTGAAAATGGGGTTTTATTACTCAGTGGGTTTTACAAAGATGACATTTCAGTCATTGAAACTGAAGTTATTAAGTATGGATTAGTTTTAGATAAAATGATTCAAAAGAATAATTGGGTAGCCCTAAAGTATATGAAACCATAAAAATTTTTTCATAAATTTGTAAAGATGAGTACAAAAGAAAAAATTAAAGAAGACGAAGTAGTTTTAGAAAAGGAAGTTAATCAACATCATATTGTGCTTCATAATGATGAGGTAAATACATTTGATTTTGTTATTAATTCCTTAATCAGTGTTTGTGAACACACAGAGGAGCAAGCAGAACAATGTACTTGGTTGGTTCATTTCAAAGGAAAATGTACAGTAAAAACAGGTGAACTTAAAGAATTAAAACCTCGTTGTTCTAAATTGTTAAGTTTAGGACTTTCTGCAGAATTAATATAAGATGGAAAATATTTTCAAGTATTTTGATTTTTCTCCTTTCAAAAAAGATGATTCAAACGCTTTTAACGGAAATCAGATTTCTTATACAGAATTAAATGCTCAACACTTTTTAATATTTGAGAAAGAGCAAGATATTTTTAACCTATATGTATCTAAATACTCAAAAAAAGCAGATATAGGTAATAAGTCTCCAGAAATTTTAGAGCTTCTTGTTACTAATTACGATAAGAGTAATTCTGAGCACAGAGTAGCTTTAAGAAGATACTTAGGATAGTAACTTAATCTGTTTATTTCAAAATAATGTATTAATATGTCTCAAGATTTAAATTTGAGGAATTGTACAATCTATCAGTAGATTAGCACATTCCTTTTTAATTTTTTTCACCGCTAATAATTTTAGGGAATTTATAGGTGCCATTTAACATCCCTTCTCCGGGTCCATAAATGCGTAAAACAGTATAGAAAGGACCGTTAGGAGTGGGAAGCCAATTGCCTTCTTTGTCTTTACCTGGAGAATCTCTTTGAAAGTAAATAGTTACTGATCCATCTTTTTCCTTTTTTAATGATGATGTCTGACTGCCAATACTATACCTTTTGAGCTTATTTTCAACTAAAAAACGATTAGGAAGATCATACATGGTAAAAGACCAGAAATAGTTTGATTTTGGTAATTCACCTGCTGAAAAAGTTATTGAATACTTGTTTTTGCTTCCATCAAGAAAATTCCCATTACTGTCTTTTTGAAAGCCAGGATACATTGCCTGGGACGGATAATTCCCAAATTGACCAACGACCACACCTACAGTTCTATTTAGATAGTCTTCACCTATAACTTCTCTTGTATTAAACAGTTTGTTACCGTCAGAGGTGATTTTTACTTGCTGGTCTATTTCTTTCAGCGCTTCTTCTATACCAGCATTAATAGCATCAACAAATGAAGTTTCCATTTTGTTTGGTTGCCAGTCTTTTCCTGCCTCAATACCAATTTTTTTTGCATTTCCAAGCATCGTTTGGTCATTTGTATTTGGTATGGTATAGTTAAGCATAAAATTCGCGTACCTAAAAAAATTTATATTTTTTAAATCAGCCATATCATAGTTCATCCAATTGATATCCTCTGATTTTGTTATCGGCTTAGAGTCAATGAAGGAACTCAAAGGCTGTAAAATATATCCGTTTTGTATAGATTGCATTGCTTGTATGTCATCTTCGCCATTTGTTCCAGTTCTAGTTAATGTGCCAATAAATTCAGATTCCGAATAAATAACACGCTTGATGCCTTTTGGTATCTGCCCTTTAAATTTCTTAGTAGTTAGCAGGTAATTACCTCCGCTTTGACCATCTATAACTGACCCTGGTGCATCAATCACATAACCCCACAGATCATCCCATTGGCAAACATAATATCGGTTTCCATCTGAAGGTGGCATTGTTAATACCCAAGGCTCATCACGCACATCTACCCAAGCCCAAGAATATGGGGTATTATTATTTGGAGTGGGGATATCCCTATTTTCTGGAGTAGATAAGCCATAGTGTTTGTAGACTCCAAACCCTCCAATATACTCAGGTGCTTGGTTATTAATTGCCTGATTGTACATAGTTCCGTAGTTGTAAACTAAAGGGAATAAAGCTATGTAAGTTTCTTTAGAAATCTTTTTAACTTCCTCTAGGCTTAATGATGGCTTATTTTTACTTTCTGGTTTTTTGTCTTGGGTATTATTACAACTAAATAAAAAAAATAAGCTTATACTTAAAGTTATTGCCTTGTATTTCATAGGGGTATCGTTTTTTACTGACGGGTTAGTATGAGTGACAAATGATTACTGCGACTAAATTAACAAATACTAAACGATATAGAAAATCTATAAAGATTTTTAGTAAATAGATAAATATTAGACATGAGTACTGAAAGTGATATCAATCAATTTATCTGTGATCTTGATAGGGTTATTTTATGATTTTGATAAAGCTCCGTTTTGAAAATAGCACAAATAAAAAAACGGTCAAGCAAGCTTGGCGATAAGTAAAAAAGTCTTTCTTTTATGTTGAGGAGTAGCTTCGCTGATCCTGATAAAGCTCCGCTTTGAAAATAGTACAAACTAAAAAACGCTCAAGCAAGCTTGGCGATAAGTAAAAAAGTCTTTCTTTTATGTTGAGGAGTAGCTTCGCTGATCCTGATAAAGCTCCGCTTTGAAAATAGTACAAACTAAAAAACGCTCAAGCAAGCTTGGCGTTTTTTTTATTGCACTATTTATTCGTGACCATGACAGGATTCAAACCTGTAACCTCTTGAGCCGTAATCAAGTGCGCTATTCAGTTGCGCCACATGGCCGATTTCGGGTGCAAATATAGTAGTGTTTTTCTTATTTAGAAAGCCTTGACTGTCTTTTTTTATGAATTTATTTCTTTTTTGAAAGCATTCAGAATAGGTTCAGATTTTTCTAAATCTTTTTTAAGTATGTATAATTCTACCGAATCCATTATTGAGCCAAAACCTGCTAACCTAGCAGATTCAGGATGATTTTTAACCATTGAGGCAATGTTATTTTCTGCTAACAGGTTTCTTATACTATTAATGATAATTAGTGAACTCGTATATATTTTTAAGTATTCTGTTTTCATATTCGTAAATTTTAATCTAAAGAATTTAGTGTTACAAAACTTCTCCATCCAACAATAGCTAACTGAATTTTTGATGCTTTAGCAAGATCCAATCTTTTTTTTGTGAAAGAAGGAAGAATAGCTTTGTTAAGCTTTGCTAATAATTTAAAAAGTTCTTTTTTCATTTAATATAGGTTCTAATTCAAATATAATGAAAAATAATAGTGTTAGAATTGCATTACTTTTTTTAAAGTAAGGAAAGTCCATTTTAATGTTATACTCTTCTTAATAATTAATTTAGTATAAATTCATAGGTTTCATAATAATTGTATTCTAGAATATTAAATATGATAAAAGGTTAAGTGATAATTCAATAAATTTTAAGGCAAATGTGATCATGTTTTTTTGTTTTTAAAGATTAATAATTAGTAATTCTAGAATTGTTTAATCAATATATACTATTGCAATCATATCTAACAAGTAAAAACAATAGAAATGATGTAATCAATTTTATATTTATTATCAAATAATAAAATTATGTTTATATATGTAATGTATTTTGCTACGAACATATTTATAAATTAAATCAAATTTCCTGGTTAGTATTATATTATGTAATAAAATAAAGGCTTTTTGGGTCAATTTTTTTAAAAAACATCTACTAAAACCTGTTTTTTGATCAAATCCATCTTTTTTAAGATAAGAAACGTATAAAAATGTATCTTCGTTCAAAAAATAAAACATGAGTTTTTTTTTAATACTAATAGGCTTTATTTTATTAATCTTAGGAGGAAATTGGCTGTTAAAATCTGCAATATCTATTTCCTTAGGCTTAAAAATTCCAAAAATTATTATTGGAATGACAGTGGTTTCTTTTGCTACTTCTGCACCTGAACTCATCGTTAGTATTAATTCTGCTGTAAACGGTTATCCTGATTTAGCTCTTGGTAATGTAATAGGATCAAATATTGCTAATTTAGCATTGGTTCTTGGTGTTACGTTACTAATAGCTGAAATGGATGTTCAAAAAAGTTTTTTTACAACCAATTGGCCAGTAATGATGGTAGCGTCTTTACTGTTGTTTTTCTTCCTTCGTAATGATTATTTAATAACAGATTTTGAAGGTCTTATTTTTGTTCTTTTTTTAATATTTTTCCTTGTGTATCTATTTCGTTTCCAAAATTATGATATCATAGATGATCTCCCAGAAGATGTAGATTTATTACCTGCCTACAAAACGTTTACTCTGTTTATTTTAGGGAGTTTTGGTTTGTGGGGAGGTTCAGAAATGTTAATTACAGGAGCTACAGATTTAGCAATCACCCTTGGAGTTGGGGAGAGGCTCATAGGAGTTACTGTCGTATCAGTTGGAACTAGCATTCCTGAATTAGCAGCGTCAATCATAGCGGTCCTTAAGAAAGAAAAAGCAATTTCTTTGGGTAATCTTGTAGGTTCTAATATCTTTAATATTCTTGCAGTTGTTGGAATTACCTCACTAATTACTCCAATACCTGCCAATGATCATGTAATCTATACAAATGATATCTACTGGATGTTGTTGGTATCTATGGTGCTGCCAATTTTAGTTTTGCTACCAAAAAAAATGGAGTTAAAAAGAAAAAGTGGTATCATTTTATTACTACTTTACGTGGTTTTCTTATACCAAACTATCAAATAAAAAAAAACCGTAAAAATTAATTTTACGGTCTTTATATAATTGGTGAGCTAATTATTTAATATTAGCAGATTTTACAGTTTTTATAATTCTTCCTGCAATTTTGTAAGGATCTCCGTTAGATGCTGGCCTTCTGTCTTCTAGCCAACCTTTCCAGCCTTTTTCAACGGTAATAATTGGAATTCTAATTGAAGCACCTCGATCTGATACTCCATAAGAGAAATCAGTTATAGCTGCAGTTTCATGGTCACCAGTTAAACGTTGGTCGTTAAACTCACCATATACAGCAATATGTTCTTTAACTACTGGTCTAAATGCTTCACATATCTTCTCATAAGTTTCTTGAGAACCACAAGTTCTTAAAACAGTATTAGAGAAGTTTGCATGCATACCAGAACCATTCCAATCTAAATCTTTCCCTAAAGGTTTTGGATGGTAATCGATGTAGTAACCATATTGTTCAGTTAACCTGTCTAATAAATAACGAGCAATCCATATTTCATCACCAGCTTTTTTTGCTCCTTTTGCAAATAATTGAAATTCCCACTGTCCTGAGGCAACTTCTTGATTAATACCTTCAAAATTTAATCCGGCATCAATACATAAATCTGCATGTTTCTCTACTAATTCTCTTCCATGAGTGTTTTTTCCTCCTACAGAACAGTAATACATTCCTTGAGGAGCAGGATATCCACCAATTGGGAAACCAAGAGGTAATTGTGTTTTTGTATCCATGATAAAGTACTCCTGCTCAAAACCAAACCAAAAGTCATTATCTTCATCTTCTATCGTAGCTCTACCATTAGACTCATGAGGAGTTCCATCAGCATTTAAAACTTCTGTCATAACTAAAAATCCATCTCTTCTTGCTGGATCTGGATATATAGCAACAGGTTTTAATAAACAATCTGAAGAACCTCCAGATGCTTGTTTCGTTGATGAACCATCAAAAGACCATATAGGGCAATCTTCTAATTTTCCGCTAAAATCATTTTCGACTTTAGTCTTGCTTCGCATGTTTTGAGTTGGATAGTAACCGTCTAGCCAAATGTACTCTAATTTAGACTTGCTCATATTTAAGTTTAGTGAGTTAATTTAGTTTACAAATATATAACGAAATCAGGTTTATATTCTCATAAAATTAACTGAAAATCAAGTTTTTTTAAAAACTTTATTCACAATTATTAAATTGCTAATAAAGAGGGTGTTAGAATCGATTTTTTGTAAAAAAATCACCAAATTTTGAGAATTTAAAAACGATTTTTTTGGACAAAAAAATACTACAACGATTTCGTTTTCAAAATTTAATACAAAAAAGAAAACAATCCGTACTTTTGTGCAAAATCCTTATTTAAAAATGAGTCAAGAAGTTTCAAAAAGATATGCTCTAAGAGGTGTTTCGGCTTCCAAAGAAGACGTTCACAATGCTATAAAAAATATTGATAAAGGATTGTTTCCAAAATCATTTTGTAAAATAGTTCCAGATTATTTAACAAACGATGATGATTATTGTTTAGTCATGCATGCGGATGGTGCGGGAACTAAATCATCTTTAGCATATATGTATTGGAAAGAAACAGGAGATTTATCTGTTTGGAAAGGGATAGCTCAAGATGCATTAATCATGAATATAGATGATTTACTTTGTGTTGGTGCTACAGATAATATCATGCTATCCTCCACAATTGGTAGAAATAAAAGTAAAATACCTGGTGAGGTTTTATCGGCTATAATCAATGGTACAGAGGAGTTAATTGAAGACTTAAAAAAGTTTGGAGTTACCATACATTCAACTGGTGGAGAAACAGCTGATGTTGGAGATTTAGTGAAAACAATCATCGTAGATTCTACAGTAACAGCTAGAATTAAACGGTCTGATGTAATTGATAATTCAAACATTAAAGCGGGGGATGTACTCGTAGGTTTAGCATCCTTTGGCCAATCTTCTTATGAAACCGAGTACAATGGTGGTATGGGTTCTAATGGATTAACATCTGCTAGGCATGATGTTTTTGATAAGTATTTAGCACATAAATATCCTGAAAGTTTTGATGCTGCTGTGCCACAAGATTTGGTGTATTCAGGAGCTGTAAAACTAACAGATCAAATAGAAAACTCTCCCCTCAATGCAGGAAAGTTAGTGTTGTCTCCAACAAGAACATATGCACCTATTATCAAAGAAATTTTATCTAAATATACTTCTGAATCTATTCATGGAATGATTCATTGTTCAGGTGGAGCACAAACAAAAATATTACACTTTATAGATAATTTACATGTTGTAAAAGACAATATGTTTTTAGTTCCACCCCTGTTTAAACTAATTCAAGAGCAATCTAAAACAGATTGGAAAGAAATGTATCAGGTTTTTAATTGTGGGCATAGAATGGAAATTTATACCTCACCTGAAGTTGCAGAGGACATCATAAAGATTTCTAAATCCTATCAAGTAGATGCAAAAATTATTGGTAGAGTAGAAGCCTCTGATGTGAAAAAATTAACAATTAAAAGTGATTATGGAGTTTTCGAGTATTAGTATTTAACGTTTCTTTTAAACCAATTAATCTCATAAAAATTGTAATTTAGCTTCTAAGAAAAGATACCCAATGTTAGATAAAATCAGAATTATTAAGCAGCGCTATGATGAGGTCTCGGATTTAATTATCCAGCCAGAAATCATTATGGATCAAAAGCGATATGCTCACCTTAGTAAAGAGTATAAAGATTTAGGAAATGTTGTTAAAAGAGGAGAGGAGTATCAAACCTTATTAAATAATATAGAAGAAGCTAAAGAGATAATAGCCGACGGATCAGATGCCGAAATGGTTGAAATGGCCAAGATGGAAATGGATGAGGCTTCTAATCGTATCCCTGAATTAGAAGAAGAAATAAAATTTTTATTAATTCCAAAAGACCCTGAAGATTCTAAAAATGCTGTCGTAGAATTACGTGCAGGAACAGGTGGTGACGAGGCCAGCATATTTGCTGGTGATCTATTTAGAATGTATACAAAGTATTGTGAAGGTAAAGGTTGGAAAGTGTCTACAGTAGATTTTAGTGAGGGAACTAATGGAGGTTTCAAGGAAATTCAATTTGAAGTTTCAGGGAATGATGTATACGGTACCCTAAAATTTGAAGCTGGTGTTCATCGAGTTCAACGCGTACCCCAAACAGAAACACAGGGAAGAGTTCATACTTCAGCAGCAACATGTATGGTATTTCCTGAAGCTGAAGAGTTTGATGTTGAAATTAATCCAAAAGAGGTAAGAATAGACTTCTTCTGTTCTTCTGGTCCAGGAGGTCAGTCTGTAAACACAACCTATTCCGCAGTTCGTTTAACTCACATTCCAACAGGTTTGGTAGCACAATGTCAAGATCAAAAATCTCAACATAAAAATAAAGAAAAGGCATTTAAAGT
>Ga0228634_1001876_pt1 | contig 11313 bp, 15 predicted proteins | sample 42DmetaG_FD_190063 | JGI IMG/M metagenome (GOLD analysis project Ga0228634, IMG submission 190063) | Seawater microbial communities from Monterey Bay, California, United States - 42D | ecosystem: Environmental > Aquatic > Marine > Coastal | place: USA: California | collected 2016-09-27
CAAACCAGCAATAATCGGCCATTCTTTCTTTACTCTAGTTTGTTCAGAATAAACGATACTAGCAAGTGTAACCGCCTCAGAAGGAGAATTTAAACCTATTTCTTTTAACTTATTTTTTCTTTCTAAACTCCAAAAACTTTTAAACTCTTTTGCCATTCTAGCTACAAATTTAGCGGGATCGGTATCGTAAAACATTCTATACGTGTTCGGAATAAACATCGCAGGCATTTGTTCCCAAGTAAAACCATACTTCTTTAAAACAGAATCAGATTTGATATAATTTATTAACGAAACACTATCCAACAATAAATTTTTCGAAACTTTACCGACTAATTGTTCTATATTTTTACAGTTATTAAAAGTAACATCTACTTCTACTTCTGCATTACCATTTCCATTCGAATTGATGGTAAAACCATTTAAAACATCTTTATAAGATGTACTTGGTTTTAACAAGTATTTACCTGAAGCTAACCTTTTACTATTCAAGTTTTTATACTCACCAAGTAAAACAAAAGATTTAGGATACTCAATAACCTTTTTATTAAACAAATCAGCAGCCAAACTGTCCAACCCAACAGTAGCATCAAAGTAGTACTCTACCACTTCTTTATTCAACGAACTTTTATGCGCTGCAATAAATAAAGTGATTTTATCTTTTGCAAAATACCCACCTACAATTATCCCTATTACTCCTATAGCTATTAACTTTCTAAACATACTTGAAACATTAATTCATCTACTCTTTTTCCTTGGTCTAAATACCAACCTTTTCTTTTGCCTACCATCTCAAATCCACTCTTTTCAAATAGACGAATACTCGATTCATTATCCGCATGCATGGTTGCATATAAGCTGTAAAAGCCTAGAACCTTAGCAGCATATTCTTTCAATAAAGTTAAACTTTCCAACGCAAAACCTTTTGAACGAAAAGCTTTTTCCGCAATCAAGATACCTACTCCTGCTCTACCGTGTTTAAAATTCGCATCGAACAAATCAATTAAACCTATTGGTTCCTCCGTTTCGTTTATACAAATAACAAAACGAACTTGACCTGTTGTTCTAATATGATGAGCCTGATCTATCAAATACAAAATATCCTGCATGGAAAAAGGAATCTCTGTATCCGAAACCCTCCAGTGTTCAGGGTTGTTTTCCCATATCATTACAGTAGTTGCATCTTTTGGCTCAATCAACCTGATAAAAATATTTTCTGATTTAAACATTTGCTATACTTTAGGTTATTCAAGAGATTCTAAACGCTTATCAATATCTTCCACTTCATAATAAGGAATTCCTTTGAAACTTTCATCGATAAAAACACCAAACACTTCGCTTGAAAGACGATTTAAATCTAAATACCCCAATAAATCAGAAAGTTTCTGAACACTCCCTTGAACTTTAAGAACATCTTTAATAGGAGACAAACAGCTCGTCTCTCTGACAATAGTCCTTTCAAACCCACTAAAAACCTCTTTAACTTGCTCTATCGTTACATTTACATCTAAACGAACAAACAAGGTTTTTATAGTTCTTTTATTAATGATTTTTAAAACTTCAGTTACCGGAATTGCTTCATCTTTCCCTTTAGCTTTCAAACTAAAATACTTTCCTTCTATTGAAATTCCAATGTGTGGAGGTATTTTATCCGCATGGATTATACATAAAAACAATCCATTATCTAAAATAGATACATTATTTAAAGGATGGATATGTTGAAACGAATAATCAGACATTTATTTCTCCTAAAAAAACAAATTTTGCTGGTCCAATCAATCTAACTTCTTTAAATACTCCTTTAGAAACTTGGTTAAAAGCAACCTTTAAATTACCACCTTTCACTTTAATATCGATCGTTTGGAGTCCCATCAAGTCTTCTTTATACGCATAAGACATAGAAACTGCTGTAACACCTGTTCCACAAGATAAAGTTTCATCCTCCACTCCTCTTTCGTAAGTCAACACCTCTAGCTTATTCTCACCTGTAACCTCTACAAGATTCACATTTACACCATCTGCCTGAAAACGATCTGAGTAGCGAATATATTTACCGACACTTACAATATCTGAATGATGTAAACTTTCTACAAACCTAACATAATGAGGAGATCCCGTATACAAAAGATAGTCCATATCCATATGTTCGATTTCTTCTACATCAGACATAGCTAAAGATACATCGTCCAGAGTTAAAGAAGCCGAATGTAAACCATCAAAAGCATTGAATGTAGTATTTGTAACATCAAGACCTAAAGTCTTAGCAAAAGCAACAGCACATCTCGCTCCATTTCCACAAAAACTTTTAGAACCATCTGGATTGTAGTAATCCACCTCAAACGAAGACTCAGTAGAAGAATTGACCTTAATCACCCCATCTGCTCCAATTCCAAAACGTCTGTCACACAAATAAGATATCTGATCTACAGTAAGTTCATCATACGCCCCATCAAGGTTATTCAACAGAATAAAATCATTTCCTGTGCCTTGATATTTTGAAAATTGAACAAGCATAACTTAAATTTGAGTTGCACAAAAGTATTGAAATAAAGAATGGGAATCAATAATCCTATTTTTATTTAAATATTATTTTAATATCAAGCTTTATCATTCATTATTTAAATGAGACAACAACAACTTAAACAACATAAACCTAAAAGGATTGAATCCCCTCTACTTAACAATCTTTAACACCTGAACCGTAACGAAATAAGCCAACATAGCGTTATCTTCGCATAGAAAGTTTAACTAAATAAAAAACACATGAATACAAACATCAAAACCCTTGGATTAGGTATATTAGGTGGAATTGTCCCTCTAAGTGCTTTTCTATATTTTAACACACCTCAAGAAGATAAAAAGGCATCCAATTTGTTAGATGGACAGAAAAACAATTACGCTATACCAACTAAATTACCAGAAGGAGTAACAACCCTAACGAATTTTACTGAAGCATCTGAGAACTCTTTAAACTCAGTAGTACACGTTACCACAAAAGTGGTTAAAACAAACTTCCAAAGAGACTTATTTTCAGAATTCTTCTATGGTCCAGGAGCTGGGGGAAGAGAGTTCAAACAATACGGATCTGGATCAGGATCAGGAGTAATCGTTTCCTCCGAAGGCTACATAATTACAAACAACCACGTCATTCAAGACGCAAGTGAAATCGAAGTCATATTAAACGACGACTCAAAATACAAAGCAAAAGTAGTTGGAGTTGACCCTTCTACAGACCTTGCAGTATTAAAAATAGAAGGTGAAAATTTGCAACCTATCGTATTAGGAAATAGCGATCAGTTAAAAGTTGGAGAATGGGTACTAGCAGTTGGAAACCCTTTCAACTTAACCTCTACAGTAACAGCAGGAATAGTTTCAGCAAAAGCAAGAAACATCAATCTACTCTCCGACAGAACTAAACAAGATTTTGTCCCAATAGAATCGTTTATCCAGACAGACGCAGCAGTAAACCCAGGCAACTCAGGAGGAGCATTAGTAAATACAAAAGGAGAATTAGTAGGAATCAATACCGCTATCGCCTCTCAAACAGGTTCTTATGCAGGATACTCTTTTGCCATACCAGTAAACCTAGTACAAAAAGTAATAAGTGATTTAATCGACTTTGGAATTGTACAACGTGCCTTTCTTGGAGTTCAAATTGCCGATGTAAACCAAGAATTAAAAGAAGAAAACAAACTACCAGATCTTAAAGGTGTATTTATAGCAAAAGTTATCCAAGGAGGAAGTGCCGACAAAGCAGGAATTAAAGATGGAGAAGTAATATTGAAAATCGGCTCCAAAGAAGTAAACTCTGTCGCATCGCTTCAAGAAGAAGTAGGAAAAAGAAGACCTGGAGACAAACTATCGATAACAATTAGAGATAAAAACGACAAAGAAAAAGTACAAGAAATCGTCTTAAGAAACAGCGATGGAGAAACGACTTTAATTTCTAAAGAAGAGATTCAAAAGAACATGGCATTAGGTGCAACATTCTCAGAATTAACATCTAAAGAAAAAAAGGAACTTTTTATAGATAATGGCGTAAAGATAAAAACACTTAATACTGGAAAACTGAAATCGGAAGGATTGATAGAAGGAATGGTTATCACAAAAGTAAATAATGAAATCATCCGTTCAGTTGAGCAGTTAACAAGTAAATTAAGCCAAAGTCCAGGCGTTGTTTGGTTAGAAATAATTACAGAAAGTGGGCAAAAATTATTTAAAGGATTTGAAATATAACATTTCCATTAACTAAAGATGAACAGAAAGTAAAAATATGTGATTAATATTTGGATAACATTTATTTTTCATCGTATCTTTGCAAATATTTTACTTAAATAAAGCAAAAGAACAGAATGAGACAGCTAAAAATTACGAAGTCGATTACCAATCGTGAGAGTCAGTCATTAGACAAGTACCTTCAAGACATTGGTAAGGAAGAGCTGATTACAGCAGAAGAAGAGGTAGAATTAGCTAGAAAAATTCGTGCTGGAGATCAACGTTCTTTAGAGAAATTAACGAGAGCGAATTTACGTTTCGTTGTTTCTGTTGCTAAACAATACCAAAATCAAGGATTAACATTACCAGATTTAATCAACGAAGGAAACTTAGGTTTGATTAAAGCTGCTCAAAAGTTTGACGAAACAAGAGGTTTTAAATTTATTTCTTACGCTGTTTGGTGGATTCGTCAATCTATACTTCAAGCTTTAGCTGAACAAGCAAGAATCGTTCGTTTACCTTTAAACCAAGTTGGTTCATTAAACAAAATAAACAAAGCATTCTCTAGATTAGAGCAAGAATTTGAACGTCAACCATCTGCTGAAGAATTAGCAGAAGCGTTGGAAGTTCCTGAAGATAAAATAAAGGAAAGTTTAAGTGTTTCTGGTCGTCACGTATCTATGGATGCTCCACTATCTTCAGCTGAAGACGGAGGAACGTTAATGGATGTAATGGCAAACCCTGATTCACCAAAAGCGGATCATTCTTTAATGTCAGAATCTCTACAAAGAGAAATTGAACGTTCTTTAAGTACTCTAACCGACAAAGAAAGAGAGATCATTCGTTTATTCTTCGGAATCGGAATGAATCATGGATTGACTTTAGAAGAAATTGGATCTAAATTTAACTTGACAAGAGAAAGAGTTCGTCAAATTAAAGAAAAAGCAATTAGAAGGTTGAGACATACTTCAAGAAACAAACTATTAAAAGCATATTTAGGTTAATACTTTTAGGCTGTTTACTTTTTGTAAACAGCCTTTTTTATTTATAATTTATATTCATATCAAACTTTAAAAAATGGCGACTGATTTAGGTTACGAAACAGAATTGAAAACGCATGTAGCTAGAGAGCGTGCAGCGGTTAAACTTACAAGTAAAGTAGGTCAATTATTATATGACAAAGGAATTGAACTTGTTCTTTTTCGTAATCACTTAACAGACATTTCTGTTTCTGAGATACTAAATCTTCATGAGTATGCTCGTAACGTTGTAAACAGGCCTATCGATATTTTCACAACTTCTGATTTAGCGGAAGAAATTTTAAAATTAGACTTAGCTCCTTCAAAATTAGATATTGGGAAATTAGCAAGTGAATGGCTAGCAGAAGAAGCTAAATATGCTTCTAAAGTAGATTTCTTAAACGATAAGCTATCTGGAATTGGTCACGCTACTGAAAACGGAGCTGAACCTAGAGATGTTGTTTTATATGGATTTGGACGTATTGGACGTTTAGCAGCTAGAGAATTAATTAAACAAGCTGGTAAAGGACAGCAGTTACGTTTAAGAGCAATCGTTACAAGATCTTCTGCTGATAAAGACATTACTAAAAGAGCAGCATTGTTAAGAAATGATTCTGTACACGGTGCTTTCAAAGGATCTGTTCAAGAAGATTTAGAAAACAAAGCAATCATCATCAATGGACAAATCGTTCAAATGATTGAAGCTAAAAACCCAGAAGATATAGATTATACTGCTTATGGTATCAAAAATGCTTTAATCATTGATAACACTGGTGTATATACGGATAGAGAAGCTTTATCTAGACACTTACAAGCAAAAGGTGCAGATAAAGTTTTATTAACTGCTCCTGGTAAAGAAATTCCAAACATCGTTTATGGAATAAATCAAGGAACGTTAGATTTAGATAATGAAAAAATCTACTCTGCTGCTTCTTGCACTACAAATGCTATATCTCCTGTATTAAAAGTAATTAATGATAATTTAGGAGTAGTAAAAGGTCATATTGAAACGGTTCACGCTTACACAAATGACCAAAACTTACTAGATAACATGCACAAGAAAAACCGTAGAGGTCGTTCTGCTGCAGTAAACATGGTAATCACTTCAACTGGAGCTGGTGCTGCAGTGACTAAAGTTATACCAAACTTAAAAGATAAATTAACAGCTAACGCAGTGCGTGTACCTACTCCAAACGGTTCATTAGCAATATTAAACTTAGAAGTTGAAAAAAACACTACAGTTGAAGAAATCAATGCTTTATTGAAAAATGCAGCACTGAATGGAGACTTAGTAAATCAAATATTCTACTCTTACGATCCTGAATTAGTTTCTTCAGATATTATAGGAAACTCTTGCTGTTCAGTATTTGATTCTCAAGCAACTATAATTTCTCCAGATAAGAAAAATGTGGTACTTTATGCTTGGTATGATAATGAGTTTGGATACACAAAACAAGTTATACGTTTAGCTAAATATATCACTAAAGTAAGAAGAGCAATTTATTATTAAGAAATAGTAAATAAATAATATAAAGGCTTTCATTTCAATATGAAAGCCTTTTTTTTATGTAAAAAAAAGGCTAAAATTGTAAACAAATAAAGACAGCCTTTTTAGTTAAAACGATTTGAAAAACCTTCACAAATACTTATTTAAAGAAATATAATTTTTCATTTAATAAAGTTATATTAGATAAAGAAAATAATAACATTAAATATAAAAAATGAAATATACTAAAAACTACCTCATTATCCTGTTAATAGCATTTTTCACAATCTCTTGTGGCCCTAAAAAATCAGAAGATATTATCATTTATGAATTAAGAAAACCAATAGAGTTCTATAATGCCATAGTTATTGTAATAAATGAACTTACACTTACAATTGGAGATACTAAATCTAGTGAAGACCTAACTGATGAACAAAAAGATAAAATCAACAAATCTCTTGATGTTTATATTAAGATAAACAATAAGTTTGATAAATTGAATTTCACTGATAAACAAATAGATAAGATTGGTGTTAGAAGATTAAAAGCAATTGATAGAATCAAAAACATTGCTGCATTCCTAAATAATTAGTTAATTATGATAGATAAAGAATTAAATGAATTTTTACCATCGGCAGGACTGATACAGAAGTTATCCGAATTTGGTATCGAAAAAACATTTGAAGAAGGAGATGTAATTTTAAGAGAAAATGCATATAGCAACTCTATACCAATCGTAAAAAATGGAGCAATTAGAGTTTTAAGAACAGATGAGGATGGAAGAGAAATACTACTTTATTATATTCAATCAGGTGAAAGTTGTGTCATGTCCTTTTTTGGAGCTCTCCATCAAGAAACAAGCAAGTTGAAAGCTATTGCAGAAGAAAAAACAAACATTCTTTTTGTACCAATTGAAAAAGTAACCTCTCTAATAAAAGACTATCCAGAATGGCTGAATTATATTTTCAAACTATACCATAAAAGATTTGAAGAGCTATTAGAGGTCATAAATGAAGTTGCTTTCAAAAAAATGGACGAAAGAATATTAAACTTCATTCAAAAAAGAGCAGAACTAACACAAAACAAAACAATAACAATCACCCATGAAGCTTTAGCAAATGAATTAGGAACAGCAAGGGTTGTAGTATCTAGACTTTTAAAGCAAATGGAAGAAGAAGGACTAGTAAACCTGGGGAGAAATAAAATTATACTGAAATAATAAAAAAATATTGAGCTATGTAACTTTTGTAACCTTATAAACACTTTTCTATCTATAAATTTGTATTAAATAAATAACACATGGAATTCTTAAAGAAAAACAAATTTATCATTATAGGTTCAATCGTCGGAGCAATTGGTGGGTATGCATACTACCATTTTATCGGATGTGCGAGTGGTTCTTGTGCGATCACTTCAAAACCTTTAAACAGTTCTCTTTATGGAAGTTTCATGGGAGGCCTATTATTTAGTTATTTAAAAACAGAAAAAAAATAATTTAAAATTTAGAAAAGATGAACGTAGAGCAAATTATCAAAGAAAACAAAGGTACAGTAGTAGATGTTAGATCTCCAGAAGAATTCATGGGTGGAAATGTAGTTGAATCTATCAATATCCCTTTACAGGAAATCACAAGTAGAATAGATGAAATCCAAGGTTTAAAGCAACCTTTAGTATTATGTTGTGCTTCAGGAAACAGAAGTGGTCAAGCACATATGTATCTTTCTCAAATGGGAATCGAATGCTGTAATGGTGGATCTTGGTTGGATGTAAATTTTTATAAATCTAAAAATAATTAATATGTTTGGAGCACTTAAAAGTTTATTAGGGCTTGGACCTAAAGTTGATTACTCCGAATTACTAAAAAATGGTGGTTTAATTGTTGACGTAAGAACAAAGGGAGAATATAATGGTGGTAACATTAAAGGCTCTATTAATATCCCCCTTGATCAGTTAGCTTCTAATTTAAAAAAGTTAAACGATAAAAATAGACCTATCATTACTTGTTGTGCTTCTGGAATGAGAAGTGCAAATGCTAAAATGATTTTAAAATCCAATGGCTACACCAATGTCCATAATGGTGGTGGGTGGTCAAGCTTGAGGTCAAAAATTTAAAGCGATGGAAAGTAAAGAATATCAAGTAGATCTTGAGTGGAAAGAAAAGAAAATAGGGGAAATTTCTTCCCCTATTTTAAACGACAATATAGCAGTAGCTACTCCTACTGAATTCCCTGGAGGAATTGAAGGAATATGGTCACCAGAACACCTACTTACTGCTGCAGTAAACAGTTGTTTTATGACAACTTTTCTTGCTATAGCTGAAAAATCAAGATTAAATTTTAAATCTTTCACTTGCCAAGCAAAAGGAAAATTAGAATTAGTTGAAAAATCTTTCAAAATGACTGAAGTTAATCTATACCCAGTATTAACATTAGAAAATATTGAAGATCAAGACAAAGCAAATAAAGTATTGGTAAAGTCTGAAAATGCTTGTTTGATTTCTAACTCTATCATGAGTAAAGTCATTTTAAATATTACTATAAATCATTAGATTAGTAACGTTATGTAAAGTTTATTAAACAATGAAAAAAATTCTCTACTCCGTATTTTGGAATAAGTGTCCAAATTGTCATGAAGGAAATGTATTTAAACATAAAAATCCTTTTGATTTCAAAAAGTTTGATGTGATGAATGAAACTTGTGATCATTGTGGGCATAAATATGAAAAGGAACCTGGTTTCTTTTATGGAGCAATGTATGTGAGTTATGCATTGATGGTTGGATGGTTTTTAGTAACTTGGGCAATTAATACATTTATTGTAAAAGCAGATTCGATTAGTTTTCTAATCTTTTTAATTTTATCAATTGTAGTATTGATGACGTATACATTCAGAATAGCACGTCTTTTTTGGATTAATTTTTTTACTCGTTTTAATGAACATGAACCAATTAAAAATAATGAAAATGAATAGATTAACTTCAATATTCACATTTGGAATAACTTTAATTTTATCTAGTTGCACAAATAGTCAACCTTCAGAAACCAACCTATCAGCTGAAGTGTTTTCAAATAAAATACAAGAATTAGATAACGAGCTAATTATTGATGTTAGAACCCCTGGAGAATTCAAAGAAGGACATATCGAAAATGCTTTAAATATAAATTGGAACGACCCTAGTTTTTCTCAAGAAACTTCAAAATTAGACAAATCAAAACCTGTAATGGTTTACTGTTTAAGTGGTGGTAGAAGTGCTTCAGCAGCTAGAAAACTAAGACAAGATGGTTTTACCAACGTATATGAACTAAATGGAGGGATGATGCAATGGAGAAACAGTAAACTTCCTGAAACAAACGCAGCAGCTGCAAAAAAAGATCAAATATCGTCTGATGACTTTAAAAAGCTGGTAAACTCTGAAAAATACGTTTTAGTTGATTTTTATGCAGAATGGTGTGGACCTTGTAAAAAAATGAAACCTTCTTTAGATGAAATATCAGATGAATACCCTACTCATGTAACAGTTTTAAGAATTGATGTTGACAAAAATCCAACATTAGCAAAAGACATGAATATTGAAGGTTTACCTACTATTTACTTATACAAAAACAATGCATTGATTTGGAAAAAATTAGGTTTTGTTTCAAAAGAAGAAATGGTAGAGCAATTTAAATAAACATATTACGTTTTTTTCTTAAAAAAAGAAAAATATGTATCTATACAAAACATCTTTTTTAACTTGTATTTTCTTAATTGTTGTTTCATGTAACAAGAATGAAAAAGCAACAAATATAAGTTCGTATAACGAAACAGAATCCCATAACATGGGACAAAACTGCATGAACTGCCATAAAAGTGGTGGAAAAGGGAAAGGAATTTTTCAAGCAGCTGGAACTGTATATGACTCAACGTTATCGGTAACTCTTCCCAATACAACTGTTTACCTATATACAGAACAAGGAGGTAATGGAACTTTAAAACATACTGTTGAAGTAGATGGTTTAGGTAATTTTTACACAACAGAGCCTATTGATTTTGGTGATGGCTTATACCCTACTATAAAAGGAGCCACAACTTCCAAACACATGTCCTCCCCTATTACTTCAGGTCAATGCAATAGCTGTCATGGTGTGAGTACTTCTAAACTCTGGACTAAATAACCTATTCGTTAATCCATAAAAAATGACGTATAAAAGTCAGTCTATTTCCTTAAATAGTCATTAATTTAATTTAAATTTGTGTAATCTACAATTAGTATTAATACACAAATTATGGCAGATTTTATATACCAAGACCCTTACAAAACAAATAGCGATAAAACATCGTATAGAAAAATATCTTCTGACTATGTCAAAGTTGAAAAGTTTGGTAACAGAGAAATATTAAACATAGATCCAAAGGCATTAGAAGTTATTGCAGAAGAAGCTTTAGCTGATGTTTCTTTTTATTTAAGAACTGCTCATCTAGAAAAATTAAAAGCAATTCTAGACGACCCAGAAGCAACTGACAACGACCGTTTTGTAGCTTACAACTTATTACAAAATGCAACAATAGCTGCTGAAGGACAACTTCCATCTTGCCAAGATACCGGTACAGCAATCGT
>Ga0228634_1001877_pt1 | contig 11312 bp, 10 predicted proteins | sample 42DmetaG_FD_190063 | JGI IMG/M metagenome (GOLD analysis project Ga0228634, IMG submission 190063) | Seawater microbial communities from Monterey Bay, California, United States - 42D | ecosystem: Environmental > Aquatic > Marine > Coastal | place: USA: California | collected 2016-09-27
GGGTTTGAGTGTGATTGTTTTTAATTTTTTCCAATTTTTTTCGTTGTTGTCGTCGAGTTCATGTCTTGCGGTGATGTTTTTTTTTACGCTGCAATGTTTGTGTGATATTTTTTGTAACACGTCCATTACAGGATCGTAATCAGTGTCTTCTTCACTTGATTTAAATTGTTCAAATAAGGACATGTGTAAGTATACGGCGTCTTGTGTTACAAATGCCAACTGAAAATGTTTCGATGAATCGTTTTTGTTTTGTATAGCCCATCCTTGTGTGTTTGGTAAAATGTATGGATGGGTGTATCTGGATTGGTCGGTCAGGTCGATAAGGAAACTCCTAATATTGTTTTTGGATGTTTGACCGTCTTTGGTGGACAGATTGGATTGTATGTTTTTGACCAAATCGCTTAGTTTGTCGAGTTTTAGATAATTTGGATCATTGCCTTCACTGGTTGCTATTCTTGCAGTATATTCTGGTTTGTTTTTGTTTAAATCGTATATTTTCCTTAGTATTTTGTGTTCCGCCGGACCAACGTATTGTGAGTCAAGTAGTATGATAGCAAATCGAACTTGTTCTTCGGTAACAATAAGTAATGGTTCCATGTCAATGACGTGTTTGACTTGAAACGGTTGTTGGTACCCTGCACCACCTGGAAGGTTCATGACGGTGTGTATGGCAGTTAAGATACACATGATTCGTGCCAATATTTTTACACGGTCGGTATCACGTGGTGATATGTTGTGAAAGGACACTGATTTAATTTTTTTCTTAAAGACTTTCATGACCAATGTAAATGCTGTCATTTCTACATCTCGTATAAGACCAACATGAATTGCTTTTTCTACCACGTAATATCGGTATTGTTCCGCCTGTTCACTAAGTTGAATCCTATTTATTTTTTCATGGTCAAGGACGGACAGTTGGTCTTCGGCAGATTTACAGTCGTCAATGTCTTTACCAGTACGTGCACATCGTTCAAACCCTCCCCAAAAAAATCTTGTTTTCAGCGCTTGTTCCACGTCACTCGGGTCGTCGTTGGTGGCACCAAACCACACACCAATACATTCGGATTTGGTGATGCGATTGCATCGTTTCCCGGTGGTGTCGTCGATGACGATGGTTTTACAAGAGACGGTGCAAGACGTTAATTTTTCTTTAAACATGGTTTCTTGTGACCTGTCCATGTTTTTATTCTTGGAGGTGTTAAACATGCCTGGAGGTGCTTCGTGGCATACCGTAATTAAATCGTTTCGGTTACCATCCACTGCATCTGCTTTTGTCGTCTGGTACGTAAGTGTATCCACGGTACCTGGAATCGAGGACGCTTTCATAAGATCAAATAAAAAGGATTTTGAGGTGGCACCTTCACCTGTCAAAAACATATTAAAATGTAATTTAAAGGATCGTCGGTACGCATCCAATCGTCCAAACATAATTTTCATATAATCCAAATGGTTGGTAGATATCTGTAAAAATTCTTCATAATCCTCCATTTTACGTATAATCATATTTGCAAAAATAGACATCGTATTGTCAAATATTCGATACGTATGAAACGTCTTGTGACCATGTTTATTTGCCCAATAAATAATGTTTAGACCAACGTCGGATATATTGGAATCTTCGTCCAAACAACGTGCCTCAAACTCTTCACATGTCCATTTTTGGTATGCACGATATTTCTCAGCAAACAACTTTGTTTTTTCAAACGGTCGAACATTTCGCTGGTATTCCTCCTTGGCACGCTTTTGCATAATCACAAAATCAGAACGCTCGTAAAACTCGTCAAACTTGCAACGTTCCACGTCTTTTGTCATACGCAAATCGTATTCACTGAGTGGTGCCTTGTCAATGATACTCACATCCATCTTGTCCAACGCAAACGATTCCGTCAATTGATCCGTGTTAACATAATTGTCCAACGTAGGACGGTGAATAATATCAGGTGTATAATATACTTCCATGCGACGCTGGTAATCCGGCAAATATTTATTTATAAACACTGCCGTATTAAACTGCTCTGGTGACAAACGCAATAAATGTCCATACGATGGAAACAACCACTGGTTATCCACACAATACGAATCGGTTTTTGTAAAGACATCCAATGTATTCGTTGGTGAATTTGATAAACACGTTTTTAAATCAAACACCGACGTTGGGTTGCCAATGTTTTCAACATGGTCCAACGACGTCCCCATGATCTGATCCAACCCACACATAAACGCATTGCCCTGGTGAAGAAAATCCGCGATACAACGAACATACATCTCTTTAGACGTCATGCGATAAAACAACTGGTAATCCGCCAAATTTTCCAGTGGATTGATACGAGCGGCACGCTTGTTGGTGCGCGCTTCACGCTGACGCTGAGCATTCTCTTTAATAATATCTTCCAACGCAGAACCAAAGTGAATCGCCTCGTGCAACGCAAACGCATGAATACGATAACATGACGATTCATCGTCACGCGACGACGACGAGGGAAATTCCAAATACACCTTTATGAAAGGAAACACCGTTACCTTTGTCTTGTGACGGTTTTGTAAATGCCAATCATACGTACGATGAATCATCTCCAAAAATGTTTGCAACATTAATTGATACGCTTTTGAATCATTCATCGAACGAATATCGGTAAACGACATGGCACATTTACGATACGTACTACGTGGTATCGATAAATGAACATGCTCATACACACATGGTAAGGATGCCTCCTTCACACGAGAATACACATTGTTACCCCACAAACGTAATTGATCCACCGACATACTTTTGAATTATACAAAAATCTTATATACACAAAAATCCATAACTTTTGTTAAGAAAAATCTATATACTATATGATGTATCAATATAAATGGAGTTTCCATTACCCAAGCCTACACAAGATAGTTTTTCCCGATGGTATATGCAAAAGGTGGATACGATGGAAATAGTGTATCCTGGTACCATGTTGCCTTGTAGTGGTAAGCATCGTCAATTAAAAAAAATGTTGTTACCACAACACGTCTTTATTATGCGAAACGACGTTGGAGCCTTTTTTTATTATTTATTGGGAAACGACAATGTGTTTGTGCGTTTGACGAAGCGTTATTATACGGTTTGTTTTAGTAACATTCAGTTGAATAGTATTCCATCGGACAACCGTATCAACGTGTATTTGACAACCAAGACGTGTGTGGAGTTGCCGTTTATCCCGGACGATTTTTTAAAGCAGAAGCGAACTCGTCGAACACCTTCCACGCGTGGTAAAAATAAACGGTTGAAGAAGCAGCATACGTACGTGAAGCAGGAAAACAATGAACCGTTTCGAGGATGGATGGTGTGTGACGATGCAAGTGTACTGGAAGAACGACCGTTGACAAAAGCAACATTGTTTCAAACTATTTTTGCTGTATTAAGACACGATCAACATATCCCACACCCCTTTCAAGATAAATACAACCTAGATGATATCCTAAACGACCCAGCATCCATAACAACGTTAAAAACAATCATTGCATTTGTCAAACATTACGCAACGGCTGAATGTGGCATGCTAGAAACACCACCATACTGCTTTACAAATCGTCTAAAACTGTTGGTTCATGAAACATAGAATATAAAAACATATACATATACAATACACTTACCACTATACTAAAAAAAAACCAATAATATACAAATGTATCCATTCCTTATAAAATCCATCCAACACCTAAATATAATATATAACGTATGGATGGATTACTAAATGTATCGTATTGCCCCCATCCGTTTTGTCTTGTTGTTGTTTATACATTTGTATGTATACATTGTGTGTACCAATTGGTTTGCTACACATCCGTTTGCATCCACCACACCCCTTGAAACCATCACGCGCCCCGACATACGTCCGTTGCAACTAATTGGATTTTCTGCATACCTAGGGTCGCTTGTGACGTGGGGAATCTTTGTGTGTTTGTGGTGTACCCATGGACGGTCAAGGATTCCATTGGTTGTCATTGGGACCACAAGTGTCTTGCTTGTATACATATTTACATTTACCAACTTTTTTATCGTTACACCAAACATTGCCACCTGTTGGGTATACCCTGGAAACATATGGTTTTCCATCTCCAACGGATGCAATGACACGCTATGGTCCATGCCACTTGCACAAACATTACTTGCTAGCTATGGTATAGAAAACACAATCAACCGTCATCGTTGTGTGTATCATCTTGTACGCGTATGTTATGTCGCTTGTATTGTGGCAACCACTGTCATGTCTGTCCAAACAACGCTTGGGGGTCTCTTCAACACCTTTGTGCTTGTAACCGTCTTGGTCACACATCCAACCACCTTGTTCGTAGCCAAAAAACTGTTTTTGGTGGATGTACGTGTGTATGATCGTTTATCGGCGTTGGAGAGTATTTAATCGGTGTGGTAGTATGTCAAAGATGGATATTATTGACCAGTTGAAACGTATACCAAAGAAACCTATTGCAGTATCGACACGTGAAATAATTCAACAACAGAGTGACAGTCGTATGGTTGCTGTTGGTCAGAGTAAGCGTGGTAGAGACAATGGAGAAGAGCGTACAACAAAAAAAGTTAAATATTAATAATTGTTTAAATTATATTACAAATGTATTTATTTCCGTGACGATCTGCACAACATGAACAAATCAATTAAGCATGTTAATAAATTCACAGACAATGCAATCCATGCTGCCAATGTTAATGTTGGTAAATCGGATGCAGATCCACTACCGTCACCGCTACGTTCTCCTTGCCATATTGGGTCGGCATTGTTTTCACGATCGTGTTCAAACCCGCCCCACAATACACAATACAATACCAATAGGATGGCAACGACAACGGTTTGGAACCCTGAAACGGTTAGGATGTCGCGTCTGTTTTTTTCGTCCTTTGTGTCTAAATCGGTATGGTTGTCATCTGTCAATGCGCGTATACTAAAATATACGTTCCATAAAAAGTATACGGAGGATCCAACGACGGTGGCGACCGCGAGACCCATCAGGTCATGCTTTTCCACACCATCGTCGTTCATATCAGTAGCATGGTCGACGTCAAATTTGGTGTGATCTCTCCACGCATTTACGTCGTTAATGACAATGGATGATACAATTACCAAGTAGATGGATACACCCAATGAAAGTAAATTTTGGGAAGAAGTTAATAATTTAGAAGTACACATTTGAGCTACAGTGTTTGACATGTTTTATATTTTTGTTTAGATATATTAACTATATTTTTATAGGTGTTTTTTGTTAATATGGTGTTGATCCCGATTTTTTATATCGATTGTTTGTACAAATAACAATAGTATCGTACACGTTTCCAACAAACGCTATAATCGTCGTAGCAAGTACGACGTCCATAACCCATCCAGTTTTTTCCATAAACAATATAATTGTAACAATCAAGGACGCTGCTGTAAACCCTAAATTGATATACGTATGACCTGTATGATTGCAACAAGATGTTTTTGTGTGCATACAACGTTGCAACCCAGGCAAATGATGCTTGCCCCATTCTTCACCTTGTAACCCCTCGTATTCGTCCCGAAACGAATACGTACCACAAAAATGATCCAACGTCATAAAACAACTCCATATAAATAAAATACCAAATAATATGTATTCCAAAATATACAATGCTTGTTGAATATCGGTTATCTCGTCTTTTATATGATCATTGTTGTACCATAACAACCCTATATTCCCAGCGGTATACAATACACTATAACCTAAAAAGACATATCCCAAGACGCGTTGACAAGTAAACTCAAAGGTCATGTTTTGTGTTAGTGAGAAAGCCTAAATACGGCAATATTGCAAAGCATTCCCCAACGTCCATGGGTTGACACGGGTGTGACATATCTCACACATTGTACACAACATGTCCATCAAGGACGTTTCTTCACGGGTCGAGTGAAACGCATACCAACGCGATACAATATCGTATTCACGTGGACGCATTTGAAACACGTCGCAAAACGTAAACACGTTGTACAATTTGTCCAAGTCCATGTGATAGAGATCATACATTGGTTCCCATACCATGGTATAGTCATACATATGGTCCAAAAAACGAACCATTTCTTCCATACATTCGTTGCGCTCGTACTCTTTCATCTGTTCCTCGTCTTCCTCGTCATGGAAATCGCTTAGGTCGGTATCCGACACGGTTGACTCGTACATTATAAAAAAAAAGAATGGGTAGATTGTTGTTCAAAACGTTCAAGGAATTCCAACAAAGACGTTAAACTGTGATTAAAACCTGCTTCGTTTTGTACCGTGGCTTTTTGTACAAATAGTACCCATTTATTGCGACAAGGTGTGAAGGATGCAAAGGATTTTTTGGATGTCAACCATTTGGTCGCAGACGCAATCGAACGTTGAGTAACACGGTCCGTGTCCGACACAAAATGCAAACAAACCATAATCGTTTTACCCAATGCATACAAATCCGCTTGGTATCCATCAAACATGCCGTGCATCGGTGACTCGTAGGTGTCGGTACCATAACGCCGTTTCTTTGCTGTAGACATACGTTCCACGTCCCCAATGATTACGTCCAACCCCTCTGTGACAAAAATGTTTTCAGGTTTTATGTCATTATGAAACATACCATTGCAGTGAATGTCGTGCAGTTTTCGAACCATTTGCATACAAATACCATCAAACGTATCCCAATCCAACTCGTAAGTTGAGAACAAGTGAAACAAATCACCATGTTTACAATACTCATACTGACGTATAATACCATGTTTTGTCACGCGTTTCGACAGAGAGCGAATAATATGAGGCACGTTTGACGCTTCCATGTCGTCAATATGATTGTTTCGCAAGATAGCTGCGTCGGTTAACGCTTCATATTTATATACATAATTATCATGAACAAACATATGACAGTGGGCGCTTGTACTATCTTCCAACGGTTCCACACGAACGTGAAACTCTTTTAAGATATCATGCACCATACGTTCACCAGGAGATAAGTCAGGACGTACACAACAAAACATTCTTTTGTAAATAATAATAGAGTATTTATATTTTATTTTTTAACCATCATGGCGAATTTTTGACCCGCCTTCGTTTCCAACACCCAACAGTTTGTTTCCACATGTGGTTTTGACAATTGGTATTGAATGCCTTTCCAGGTTTTCTCGACCGGCATTTCATTGATCTTTGTCAATATTGCACCAGGAGATATCTTCATATATGCAGGGGAACGCGTATCAACCGATTCCACCATTGGAACTAGGTCAAAACGATTTTTCATATCGTAATATTCTAGACGCTGATAATGTTTCACATCGTCCAAATCCATTTGTTTCAACCGAATACCCATGCATTCCAAACGCGTCTTGGAATGCTTCAACCCCTCGTCCGAATACATATGATACTTACGAACCAACGGCAACTCCTCCGCCAACGGCAACGCATGTTTCACCGTAAGTGACATTGCTGCAGAACCACCCGAAGATGTTTTACGCAACACCGAAAAGGTCAACGTGTCGTTGATTGGCGTCTGTTGACAAAAATCCAATAAACTGTTCTGAACACCCAATGCTTTGTTGTACCACATACCGCCGGCATCCAACAACGCGCTACGTGCACCATTCGACACTTTGTAAATAACATCTCCCTTGACACCACCTGACTTTTCATACAACGATTTTGGAATGACATTGGTTACGACCACACCCCCACGTGCTACCAACTCATTGTTTTCCATTGGACACTTGTAATGTACCAACATATCTACCGACAATATTGGATGCGTTTGGAAACCATAAATAGGTGAATGTACTTCCACCGCTGGGATACACATTGGGTCCACGTGGATGTCCTCCACACGCGTCGTTGGCGTTGACACATTCGACATCGCATGCCAATCTGGTTTGGATGCTGCAAAAAGATTAGTAGACAAATGTGTGAAACACGCTGTACCATTCTCCTGAATGGTGGAACTGCCCGGTGTCATGACATAACGACAAAACCAAGTCCCAAACGAACGCGATTGACCCTTCACTTTTCCACCAACACCATGCTCCTCAAAATGCGTCAACATATCGTCAAACTTTTCAGACATCTCCAACGCTTGGTGGTCCTCCAACGTGTCTACCACTTCCTTCACGCGCTCTGCACTCTTACCAGCAGGTAGCTGCTGCTGTATTTGACTTTGTAAACGTGCACGAACACTTTCTTGGTACGATTTATCACATTTTGCAGAATACAAACGGGATGCTTGTATCATAGATGGTAAGATGCCCTTGACGGTGTTGGACAATATACCTCCGTTTTCACCATCTACATTTGGTCCAATTAATTTCATCGTATTAATAATCATTACCTTGTGAACATCTGGTTCATCACGCCAATATACCATACCCTCGATAGGATCCCCGGAAGGTACTTTCATTTGCTTTGCTGTCATACCACCACTGTTACCACCATTGATTGTTGCACCATGCAATGCACGAAGTTCGTTACTAGAATGCACATATCCCTGCAACTTGCCAAACGTACGCTGCTGCTCGTTCAATCCCAATGGATGTCCCACTGCGATAATATCGTCTCCAGCACGTAAAATATCCGAATCACCCAACGCTATACAAGGCAACGCATCCAAATTATACGTCTTCTTTACATACGTACGCATCCAATTTTTTACCATAGGATGTAATTCCAACAGTGCCAAATCGTGATCATGTGATATAGACAACACATGCACTGCCAAATGCTGCTGAGGCAAAAACGGAAACACTACCTTGACACATGGGGAATCCGACACCACATGCGCATTGGTCAATATCATACCTTCTTTCACACCCATGTTGTCCGAATCTTTCAACATGATACCAGTACCACAGGCATAGGCACCACCTTTTTCACTACTTATTATTTTTACAATTTGAGGGAAATAACCAGACATAATTTATATACACACATAAAATCTTATATAGGTTACTTTTATTAAAATAAAAAATACTTTTGAAACAACTCTTTGGTCCAAGCATTGGGAGGGTCATCTTTATGATGAATCTTTTTATCTTTTTCTTTATTGGTCACATTAATAAATCGACATACCCACTCTATGTTTCCTTTCACATGACCTAATGTTGGGTCAATAGCATTAATAGACATAGCAAATACTTTTTTCTCATCAGGCATGGTATCTTGCATACCATTCAATAAATACATTCCAGAAACAGCACACTTGTACTCTTGGTCTTTCAGTACTTCCAGACAATAGGATTGAAAGTTCTTAAAATCACCAAACATATTCTTCAACAAAACATGTTCTACTTGATTATTTATCTTTCTTTTAGAGAGCCACATATGACTAATACCTCTATAACATATGGATTTGTTACGCATCAGTGCACCTAAATCTAAAGCACGTGGTAACTTGATTTGATCCACGACGGCTTGTTTAAAGTTAGGATAATGCATCAAAGGATTGCACCTAGTGTTGAGGCACAATGGTACATCTCTTACATTTTGAAAAGCATTCCTAGATCCATTAAAATGTGGATAGTCATTGTTTCTTCGGTCCAAGCTAATTTGAAACAGACCACCATGTGCTTGAAAATGATAGGCAAATGTCAATCCACTTTCATGCTGAAAAGTACCCATCCTGTTGGTTTGTATCAAGTATCTTAGCCATTGAGTAGCAATGTGGTGTCTGTTTTTATTGGTATATTTTACAACATCACCATAATTAGCCAAAATATTTCTATAGTATCTCACTTTATCTTGATTGTTTATTTTCTCATTAAATTGAATACTTTTTTTTAATGCATGGATTCTTTCAAGGTCATGTCTTATACAATCAGAAATTAATCTTTTCAAATAATTAAATGGATCTTTATGTTCTTCCAAATCAGCTGGTACTTTTAAAGGTGATGGTCTTTTGTCAGGAATATTGTATGTAGGACACCCATCATTGGCATTCAATAACTCTTTGTGTTCACTTCTAAAGTGTTTATAAATGTCTTTCTTAATAGAAAATAATTTTAAACAAATTGGACACACATGCTTATCCAAGCCAAGATGTCTTTGTAAATCCTTTTTTAATACAAATCCTTTTTTTATAAACCTACAGTTTGGTTTGCCACAAGTTCCATCACACAAATGTTTGTTCGAGTGTCTTTTAATAAACTTTGGCATGATTTTATATCGTGGTTTAAAGTTTTAAACATGTACGTATATACTTTATTTGTTAAATTTTATATCGTGGTTTATTCAATCAAAACCTTCTTCTTCCAACATACGTCCAACCACCGCTCCAAGAAAATAGAGTCCAGCAAAAAACAATACAAACTCAAACAACATGTTTCGAGATAGACACAGTGAATATATACTAATATACGTTTTAAAAGACACCTCTGTTTGTTGCATCAGATATAAACGAACAAGCTGCGTATAATACAATACAAATGAGTAGAATAGCAAACACCATTTGTTTTTTTCAAGTGTATTTATATACTAGCATACGAGTAGTTGGTATGCACCATCTTTTTCACCATATTGAATGTTGCCATAGTGTTCTTCGAGGTCTAGTTGTGGTGTTTGGGAGACTCGAAGGGGGTGTCCGGTGACGTCCATCAAACGCTTGTCTTCCACATAGGTATGAAAAGGCGTCGCATGTTCACGAATCATTGGTTCCGTTCGAGTATGCAACAAGACACCGCAGTGATGCAATTGACAACAAACACCATACATACCATTGTCCATTTCGTAACCACGCATCTGAATATGTACTTGTACCATCGACCCTTTGTCCACGTCCATTGTACCGGTATGCTCTGTCCCAAAACGGTCATAGAGTGATATAAAACGTTTGTCGCCATAAGGCAGTGTTGCACGACAAGACGTCTTTAACGTAGACCCTACCAAACATTTTGTTGCATCACGGTAATACATGCCCCACGACACCTCTTCCTCCTCGCCAGATGACTGCTTACGATCCCACATCTCGTACAACAACTCGCGCTGAAGGTCCGTCAACGTCTTGCAAAACGCATCGTCTAATGACACACGCAACTCATACTTGCCATACGCATTTGCAGTCATCAATGAACCGGTCAACACGCGACACATAGGCGTCAAACACACCCACGGCAAACCAGAAACAGTATTCAACAACTCGAAATCACCTGAAATTTCTAACGGTGTAGTAGAATCAAACATATAATATTGACGTGCCAACACATCGTCCACTTCCAAATCACGACCAACTGTAAAATCATCCATTTTAACATCACACTACATACTACATTAAACGTTAACTTTTTCTTCACTTTTTTGTTTTT
>Ga0228634_1001883_pt1 | contig 11281 bp, 9 predicted proteins | sample 42DmetaG_FD_190063 | JGI IMG/M metagenome (GOLD analysis project Ga0228634, IMG submission 190063) | Seawater microbial communities from Monterey Bay, California, United States - 42D | ecosystem: Environmental > Aquatic > Marine > Coastal | place: USA: California | collected 2016-09-27
GAGCCCTTGCCGAATTGCCGCTCAATCTGAGCCAATGCGCTGTCGAGCGCCTTTTGTTTATCGCCTGAACGTTTATCTGCCATGTCGAGAAGGTTGCCTGTTGCCATGAGTTAGCCCCTTATTCCATAGCCCCATGCGGCCAGCAATGAAGCATTTGTTCTGGTATTGTTCAATTAATGAGATCAAAACAAGAACAATTCAAGATAAATCTGTATTATTCATTTTTGCGTATGCACAGTTAATGAATAGTTACCGCGCATGTGGATTGTTGAAAAATACCCCAGCTGCAGCCAAGCTACTGTTAAGTAATGTTAATTCATCCCTTGTCAGCAAGCGTTCAAGGTCAGCTCTCTTGGGCACACTCCCGCCACCGCCTCAGTGCAGTTGCTTTTGAACCGTTTGCGTCAACTCCGCGAGAGAGAACGGTTTAGGCAAAAAGACCGAATTTGGAACGCCCGCGCGATCATCATCGAACGTTTCCTGCGCATAGCCCGACACAAAGACGGTCTTAACCGCTGGCCGGTCCTTGAGCGCAAGCTTAACCCACGAGGGGCCATCCATTCCCGGCATCATCACATCCGTGACGAACAAATCGACGTTCAATTCCTTGTCCGAGAGCTGTTCGAGCGCGTCCTCTGCGCTGGCGGCTTCTAGGACGGTATAGCCACGCAGGCGCAACGCGCGCGATGCAAAGGCACGAACAGGCGCCTCATCCTCAACCAACAACACGACTTGTTCTTTATGACGAGGAGCGCTTGTGGGGTTTTCCGCCTTCATCGGCGCATGCACATCCTGAGCATCCCCTTCCGCCGACTTAGCCGAAAGCGGGATAAGCATCCGAGGATCAGCGGGCACCTGCGACGCATTTGACGGCCGTGGCGGGAGCGCTGTGACCGATGCCTCATCAAGCTCGTCGTCTCCGTCATCTGCGGGGAAATACAGCGAAAATGTCGCCCCCTCACCCACGACGCTGTCAGCAAAGATAAATCCACCCGTCTGCTTAACGATCCCATAGACCATCGACAAACCAAGCCCCGTCCCCTCACCGGTGCGTTTTGTCGTAAAGAACGGCTCAAAAATGCGGTTCAATTGGTCCTTTGGAATGCCCTTGCCCACGTCCGACACGCTCACCACAACGTATTGGCCGCCCGGCACCGTGACCCGATCACGGGACAAGTCGTCTTCGAGGTATTCGCAGCGCGTCTCGATCCGGATTTCACCGCCATCGGCCATCGCATCGCGGGCGTTCACGACGAGGTTCATCATGACTTGTTCCATCTGCCGTCGATCCGCGCGCACAGGGATCAATCCGGGGTCATGAGACAGCGTCAGCTGCACACGCTCCCCCACGAGACGGTTCAAGAGATGGGTCAGATCGCCGAGTGTATCGCGCAGATCAAGGCGTTCGAGCTGGAGGGTTGTTTGCGCGAAAACGCCAAAAGCTGACCAACCAACGCGGCGGCGCGGTTGGCGTTTTGGCTGATTTGGACAAGGTCTGCGTAGTCACCATCACCCTTATCGTGGTGTAATAGCAGCAGATCACAATGCCCCGAAATCGCGGTAAGCAGATTGTTAAAGTCATGCGCCACGCCGCCCGCAAGCTGCCCAATCGCTTGCATTTTTTGGCTTTGGACAAACTGCGCCTCAAGCGTTTTCAGCTCAGTCGCGTCTGTTAACACCGCGACCAAGGACGCGTGCCCATCAATCTGAACCCGGCCAAGTGCAATCTGCAAGAACCGCTCCGGCACGGACCGGGCTACGCGCACAACCTCTGATCGGCTCAGCCCCCGCCCACGCGCGGCGTCGCCAATCCATTCCCCCACTGAGCGACCAAGCCCTTCGACCAGTGATTGCACCGTCGCGGTGCCCTCGGACAGTTGCGGCAATAGGTTATGCGCCAAACGGTTCGCACCAATAATCGAGCCATCAGGGTTAAGGTGCAGCAACGGCACCGGCAGATCGTCCAACACCGGAAGAAAGCCCACGACATCATCCGTACTCGGGGCCTCTGAAGGGAACAAATACACCTCGGACCGACCGACATTGCCCTCTGTCTGGAACACCCGCATCGGCAAGGTTTTGCCGTCCAGAACCAAATTGTGCACAAATCCATCGCGCAGAGGCAGTTCCTCAAAAATATCCTGAAGGCGTTTCACCCGGCGCCCCAGCGCAAGGCGAAGGGGTTCGTTCATGTGCAAAATCGCGCCGGATCGACTGACCGTCATCATCGGGATCGCGATACCATCACCCGCGCGATCTGGCCGCTCCGCGATGTCTTCTAGCCGCCACAAAAATCCAGGCTGCACGTGCTGCACCGTCAGACGAATATGCCCGCGCCACGTGACGATATCTTCGCGCGCGGCCCCCGCCTCTGCCGCGACAGATCGCAGGCGCAAAACCACCGCATCGGGGTTCGCGAACAGCGATGCCACAGACCGGTTAACCGTCTTGCCGCGACATCCGCCGAACCGATCAATTGAGGCTTTGTTTTGAAACAGAATTTCACCCTGCGGGTTGGTTAAAAAACTGGGTGCAACGTCATGTTCAAGAAACCGCATCACGGCACGCATGTCGCGGCGCGCAGACACGTTGCGCACCATAACCATGCCACGCACCAAAACGATCTGAAGCCCAAGTGCAGACGCCACAGCCAAAAGCGCCGTCTGCTCCAACGCAGAAGACGCCCAAAACGCCAGTGCAAGTGCGCCCAACGCAGCCAAGCCCAGCACCCAGATGTAATTATTAACACGGTCCAACGCTTGCCTGCGTGCCGTGCTGTCAAAACCAACGCTCACGCGTTTCTCCAAATCAAGTTCGCACGCCACATTAGGCCATCGAAATGGTTAACGGCCCCTTAAGGCGTGACACGTCCACTTAACTTTATATCACAATTTTCAGGATGCTGCGCGAAACACGTGGAGATAAAAGCCATCCGTGCCGTTCAAGGGCGTCGTGGACCACGTCGCCTCGGTGCGCAGATGGGAGTGGCGCGCAAGAATTGCAGCGGCTTGATCCGCGTTTTCGGCCGCAAAAAGCGAGCAGGTCATATAGGCCAACCATCCGCCGGGCGCGAGCATCGGCACGCAATCATCCACGATTTGAGCCTGCGTCGCACAGAGCGTTTCAAGTTGTTCGAGTGTGGACCGCCAACGCGCCTCTGGCGCACGTCGCCACGCGCCCGACCCGCTACAGGGCACATCGCAAATGATCCCGTCAAACTGGGCATCGGATGGCACCTGCTCTGCGATTTGGACCGAGACACCCGCGCGGCGCGCGCGCTCGGGCAGGTCCTTCATGCGTTTGGGATCAGCGTCATGTGCAGTGATGTCCAGATTGTAGGCATCCGCCAACGCAAGCGCCTTGCCGCCGCCGCCTGCACAATAGTCCAAGATCCGCGTATTTGGCTTCGCAGGGCACCGCGCGACAAGCCCTTGGGACCCGGGGTCTTGCAGCTCAAACAGGCCAGACAGATAGGCTTCGGTAAGGTGCAACCCTCTGGTCCCACTCGGCAAAACCAGCGCACCGGGGGCGGCATCGTGCGGGATCGCATCATGCCCGAGCGCCTTGAGCGTTGTGGTCAAATCTTCTCGGGTCCCGTGGCGCAGGTTGGCACGCAACCCGACCGGGGCGCGGTCCCGCAGGGCCTGAGCGATGCCGGTAGCGTCATCCCCGTGATCGGCATCCAACGCGTTCAAAACCCACTCGGGCAGATCCAGTTGCACGTCACGCGGAGCGTCCGCCAAAGCGGATGAACTATGCTCAGACGGGTCCAACGGGCTGGGCGCATGACCCTGTCCGGTGAAAACCGCATCTAGATCCGCGCCCTGCCCGCGCAACAGGCCCAGCACCAATGCGCGGCCCGTGTCACCACCGCCCAAAAACGCGCTCGACGCCCGCCTGCGCAGCACATCAAACACGATATCACGCACAGCCGCACGGTCCTTGGACCCCGCATACCGCGCATACCGCGCCCAGCGCGTCAGCTGCTGCTCCGCCGGGTTGCCAGTGTTGATAGCGTCGAGGATTTCAATCGCGGCCCCGTAGCGCGCGGCGGGGGTCATCTTTTACCCGCCACTGCGATAGTTGGGCGATTCACGCGTGATTTGGACATCATGAACATGGCTTTCCTTGAGGCCCGAGCCGGTAATTCGCACAAACTCGCAGTTTTCACGCATTTCATCGACCGTCGCGCAGCCGGTGTAGCCCATCGCCGCGCGCAGACCGCCCACCAATTGGTGCACCACTGCGCCCGCAGAACCTTTGTAAGGGACTTGGCCCTCAATGCCTTCGGGGACCAGTTTGTCGCTCGCGGCATCCTTTTGGAAATACCGATCCGCAGAACCGCGCGCCATTGCGCCAAGCGAACCCATGCCGCGGTAGGATTTGAAGCTACGACCTTGGTACAAAATGACTTCACCGGGGCTTTCGTCGGTGCCCGCAATCATCGAGCCGACCATGGCACAGGACGCACCTGCCGCGATGGCCTTAGCAAAATCGCCCGAGAATTTAATCCCGCCGTCCGCGATAACGGGTGTGTCGCCGGCGGCCGCCGCACAATCCATGATGGCGGTCAGCTGAGGCACGCCAACACCCGCCACAATCCGAGTTGTGCAAATAGAGCCGGGGCCGATACCGACCTTGATCGCGTCCGCGCCCGCACCGATCAGCGCGCGCGTCGCCTCGGCGGTGGCGACATTGCCTGCAACAACTTGAACTTTGCTCGATAACTTCTTGATACGATTGACAGCAATGCCCACCCCTTCGGAGTGGCCGTGGGCTGTATCAACCACAATCAGGTCACAGCCAGCGTCGATCAACGCCTCAGAGCGTTCAAAGCCCGCGTCCCCTACAGTCGTCGCGGCAGCAACACGCAGACGGCCCAGATCGTCTTTGCAGGCATCGGGGTTGAGAACGGCCTGTTCAATATCCTTAATCGTCAAAAGCCCGGTCAGGTGACCCGCCTCGTTCACGATCAGTAGTTTTTCCAACCGACGCGCATGCATCAACGAGCGCGCCTCGCCGAGATCAACCGGCTCACGCAGAACGGCCAGATCATCCGAGGTCATCATCGCGGACACGGGCGTCGCATCATCATGGGCAAAGCGCATATCGCGGTTCGTCACGATACCCAAGAGTTGGCCACCCTCACCCACCACCGGAAAGCCGGTGACGCGGTAGCGTTCTTGCAGCGCCTTAGCGTCCGCAAGCGTTTGGTTGGGGGTCAGCGTATGTGGCTTATAGACGATCCCGGAGACAAAGCGCTTTACGCGGCGGACTTCGCGGGCCTGACCATCGACGTCAAAATTACGGTGCACAACGCCCATACCGCCCGATTGAGCCATCGCAATCGCCATGCGCCCTTCGGTCACTGTGTCCATCGCAGAACTGAGCAGCGGGATGTTCAGGCTAATGGATTGCGTAACCCGCGTGCGCGTGTCAGCGGTGCTCGGCAGGACGCTAGACGCGCCTGGAACAAGCAGTACATCATCAAAGGTGAGAGCCTCACGAATCTTCATTCCAGTCTCCTTGGAAGGACCATCGGTTGGCATCTCCCTATTTCACGGAAGACCGAGGAGGGAAAGGCACAATCTGCGGTGTTTGCGCCCCTATTCCGCATCGATGCGACCTTTGGGACATAAAGGCGACGGCACCGCACAGGCGGGGACCCTGCCCCGACCTGCGTTAAGACTTGGCGCGCAGCGTTAAGATTTGCTCACTCGGCCTCAAGCCCGCGGAAACCAGTCGCCACGACAAACTTTTCAGAGCTGTCCGCGCGGCTTGCGCCGGGTTTGAAGTGCTGCACCTTGGTGAAGTTCTGCTTGAGCACCTTTTGCAGGTCAGCTTCCGCCCCACCTGCAAGCACCTTGGCCACAAAGGTGCCGCCCGGCGATAGCACGTCAAATGCGAAATAAGCCGCAGCCTCACACAGCGCCATGATGCGAATGTGATCGGTTTGTTTGTGACCCGACGCAGAGGCCGCCATGTCAGACATCACCACATCGGCCTGCCCGCCAAGCCAGTTTTTGACTTTTTGATCGGCGTCATCCTCAAGGAAGTCGAGGACATGCAGCTCACACCCGGCAATTGGCTCAACCTCTTGCAGGTCCACGCCCAGAATAGAGCCGACCTTTTTGCCCTGCTTCTCGCCCAGGGCATTCACACGCCGCGCCGCGATCTGACACCAGCCCCCTGGCGCGCAGCCAAGGTCCACCACCCGCGCACCCGGCACGAGAAAGCGGAATTTGTCATCGATCTCAGATATCTTGAACGCCGCGCGCCCACGGTATCCTTCGGCCTTAGCGCGTTGGACGTAAGGGTCGTTCAACTGCCGCTCGAGCCAAAGCGTTGAGGAAAGCTTGCGCCCCCGCGCCGTCTTGACCCGCACGCGCAGATCACGTTGCCCGCGCCCACTGTTGTTTTTGCCACTGCCGCTACCGCTGCCGCCAGCACCGCTTGTCTTTTTTACCATAATTCCGTGCAGCCCCTAAAAAGGGCCGTCCTCCAAAACGCCGTCTGCCGACATTTGTGCATATAGAAGCCCCTCGCGCAGACCACGGTCCGCCACGCTAAGCCGATCTGTGGGCCATGCCCGCAAGAGTGCTTGCAAGATCGCGGCCCCCGACATGATCAGCGCCTGCCGATCCCGCCCGATGCGCGGATCATTGCGCCGACCCGTGGGGCCCATCGCCAAGTATTCCTGAATAACCCGATCTATTTGATCCGAGGTCATACGCAACCCATCAACTTTGTTCCGGTCGTAACGTTTCAGCCCAAGGTGTGTCGCAGCCACAGTTGTGACCGTCCCGGAGGTGCCGATAATCTGAAACCCCTCACGGGCCTGATCGGCGGCATCCTCATAGGGTGAAAACTCGGCCAACTTTTCTTCAAAGAACCATGACATCAAAGCAAAGCGCGCGGCATCGTCGCTGACATCGTTGAATTGGTCCTTGAGCGTCGCGACCCCCAAGGGGATCGAAATCCAGTCCACCACTTTGGCCGCGGGGAACAAGTCATTGGCGGGCAAGAACCCCGCGTGCAGCCGCATGATAGCCCGGGGGCGTTCAATCCGGGGCACACCGCTTAGGTCAATCCAGACCAGTTCGGTCGAGCCACCGCCGATGTCCACGACCAAAAGCTGCTCCGTCTTGGTCGAAACCAGCGGCGCACAGGAGACAACGGCAAGCCGCGCCTCCTCCTCTGGCTTGATGATCTCAAGCCGTAGGCCGGTTTCCCGCTCAACCACGTTGATAAAGTCGGCCGCATTGGTCGCGCGGCGACAGGCCTCCGTCGCGACAAGACGCATCTGGCGCACATCGTGCTTTTGCAGCTTTCGTTTGCAAATCTTAAGCGCGCCAACCGTGCGCGCCATGGACGCGCGGCTCAGCCGACCCGAGCTTTCGAGCCCATTGCCCAGCTGAACCGATTTGGAAAAGCTATCAACGACATGCAATTGATTGCCCTTGGGCTGCGCCACGAGCATCCGGCACGAGTTGGTGCCAAGATCCAGCGCGGCATACAGATCCGCGGGATCGGGTTTGTCTTTGCGCGGGACGGCTGCGGGCCGCCTGCGAGGGCCCTTTGGGGCCTGCGCACCGGGGTTCAAGTGCCCCGCGCCCGGCCGGGGGTGTTTCGGCGACATGAAACGCGCCTTTCATAACTGGTTACCCAATACTTACGCCCGCGAGCAGGCGCGCACAAGGTATACGTCTAGGTTGTATCGCCTTGGATCATTGCACGGATTGCCCTCAGCATACCCCCTGCCCGCTTAAGCATCCGTTAATGTTTGGCTGCCTATCCACGGCGGCTCATGAACATGATGAGAATTACGAGAGCACCCGCCCCTCGCGCCGCATATAAAAAACGCCTAAAACCGACCTGCGACGCATTGTTGTCGCAGGTGCGACAGGACGTGTCGAAATCAAGCACAGCGCGCGGTGCGCAAGGCCCTATCAGGGGGCAAGGGAGGATTCATCCATGCCAGACGTAACAGTAGTATTTTGGCGCGATATCCCCGCACAGGTGATTGTGGGCAAAGGCCGTCGGGGCGCAAAAGCGCAACTGCCCGAACGGTTCGAGCAAGCAATTGATCGGGCGGCGATGAAATCAGGCGCCGCCGAGACAGATGACTACTTGGCCGAATGGCGCAAAGCTGCGCCCTACCCCGTCGAGGGCGACCCCGCCGATATCGCGACCCAAGAGGCCGCACGGTTGGACGCCGAGTATGATCAAGAGCGTATCAAAACGCTGATCGCCAATGATGGCCGCGCCTGAGCGCCGGCAATGACCTGGAGGGAGAGCCTGATGGCCCTGCTGAATTTCAAACGCAAGTCTGATGCAAATCAAGGCGCCGATCTTGAGGCTATCTTGGCGGATTACTCCATCGAGGTGATGCCACGCACCGCCGAAAAGATTGAGGATTTCACCGCGCTTCTGCCCAAAGGCACCCGCGTGTACATTGCCCACATCGAAGGCACGCCCATCGATGACATGGTCGCCACCGCGCGCCGCCTGTCCGAGGCTGGCTATCCGGTGATGCCGCACTTTCCCGCCCGCATCATCAAGGACGCGGACACGCTGGCCGATTGGATCGCGCGCTACCAAGGCGAAGCAGGAGTGGACCAAGCGCTGCTTCTGGCCGGTGGTGTGACCACGCCCCACGGAGACTTCGACAGCTCAATGCAATTGCTGGAAACGGGCCTGTTCGACAAAGCCGGGTTCAAGCGTTTGCATGTTGCGGGTCACCCCGAGGGCAACAAAGACATCGATCCCGATGGCGGCATGAAAGCCGTGAACGAGGCGATCATGTGGAAAGCCGACTTCGCCCGCGAACGCACCGATGCCGCGATGGCCATCGCAACACAGTTCTGCTTTGAGGCCGGTCCCGTGATCAAATGGGCTGATGACCTCAAGGCGGCTGGCATGGACCTACCGATCCACATCGGTGTCGCCGGTCCTGCAAAGCTGCAAACGCTGATTAAGTTCTCGATCGCCTGTGGTGTCGGCGCCTCGCTCAAGGTTCTGCAAAAGCGGGCGATGGACGTCACAAAACTGCTGCTGCCTTACGAGCCTACAGAGTTTCTGTCGGATTTGGCTGTGCACAAGGCGGCCAACCCAGATTTCAACATTACCAACGTGCATTTCTTCCCGCTGGGCGGGATCAAGACAAATGCAAATTGGGCCAAAGACAACGGCGGCGCCTCGGGCGTTCCTGCCGCAAACATAGGATAAACAATGACCCGTACGGTTCTGGAATCAAAAACAAAAACAGTCGTCATGGGCTTTGACGAGCCGTTCTGCGTGATCGGTGAGCGGATCAACCCGACGGGCCGAAAAATCCTGAACGAGGAACTTGAGCGCGGCGATTTCAGCCGTGTGGAGGCCGACGCGATTGCACAGGTAGCCGCGGGCGCGGGTGTGCTGGATGTGAACTCTGGCGCTGTCTTCTCCAACAAAATGGCCGAAGACCCCCGCTACGCAGACAACAACTTTGTCGAACCAACATTGATGAAGGAATTGGTTGAGCGCGTGCAGGCCGTCGTGGATGTGCCTCTTTGCATCGACAGTTCGGTCCCCGGCGCGTTGGAAAATGGTCTAGCCGCCGCCGAGGGCCGCCCCCTTCTGAACTCCGTCACCGGAGAAGAGGAGCGGCTGGAATTGGTCCTGCCTCTGGTCAAGAAATACAACGTGCCAGTTGTGGCGATTTCGAACGACGACACCGGCATCTCAGAGGACCCCGAAGTCCGCTTTGCTGTGGCGAAGAAAATCGTGGAACGCGCCGCTGACTTCGGCATCCCAGCACATGATATCGTTGTAGACCCACTTGTGATGCCTGTAGGCGCTATGGGCACCGCTGGCCTGCAAGTCTTCACACTTGTGCGCCGTCTGCGCGATGAGCTTGGCGTGAACACGACCTGCGGTGCCTCCAACATCAGCTTTGGTTTGCCGAACCGTCACGGGATCAACAACGCATTCCTGCCTATGGCGATGCAGGCGGGCATGACTTCTGCAATCATGAACCCTGTTGCCTTGCCCGTTGGCCCCAAAAAGATCGCCGAACGCAAGGCTCTGATCGAGGCTGCAGGTATTATCCTGCCCGAGGGCATGGATGATGAGACCTTTGTAAAGCTGTTCGGGATGGGGTCGACCAAACCCCGTGCGGGCAAGGAAATGGAGGCCATTCGCGCCGCTAACTTCCTCAGCGACAAGGATCCGTCCGGTGCGGCGTGGATCAACTTTAACAAAGACCCAGACGCCGCCCTGCAAGGCGGTCGTGCGGGCCGCGCCGGTGGCGGTCGTCGCCGCCGCGCTTAAGCGACTATTAACCCTGAGGCGGCAAACTGGGCCCATGCCTGATTTGCCCCTCACTTTCCAAGATGACCAGTGGATGCACCAGATTTTTCTGGCAAAATCTGCGCAAAATGGAGGAGTTGTGCGCCGCAAAGTGGCAGACGTAGAGCGAAAAGTGGGGCGAAAAACCTTTGAACTGGAAGTCCGAAGACGCGGGTTCCATCTCATCGAAGCAGGCGGACAGTTCATCATTATCTGCACACGCGACCCCCTCCACCTCATCGTGTGACATCGAAAAAATCTTCCAAGATTTTTCGGCCACGAAGACTTTTTTGAAAAGTCTTCTCGCGGCACACCGTATTGCATATGGCTCAAGACCCCCTTGTTGTGTTCACCCCTTCTGGCAAACGCGGCCGTTTTGCGGTTGGCACACCGATCCTGACGGCTGCACGGCAGCTTGGCGTTGATCTTGATAGCGTCTGCGGTGGCCGAGGTATCTGCTCTAAATGTCAAATTCAGCCCGGTTTGGGAGATTTTCCAAAGCACGGGGTCACGGTGGCGTCCGACGCGCTATCTGATTGGAACGCCGTTGAGCAGCGCTACAAAGACAAGCGTGGCTTGATTGATGGCCGACGCTTGGGCTGTCAGGCCAAAGTGCAAGGCGATGTGGTCGTGGACGTCCCGCCGGAAAGCCAAGTGCACAAACAGGTAATCCGCAAGTCCGCGAGCCAGCGGCCTATCACGATGGATCCGGCAACACGCCTTTATTATGTTGAGGTCGCGCAGCCCGACATGGATGAACCGACCGGAGATCTTGAGCGCGTCAGCCAAGCGCTTGAGGCGCAGTGGAACATCACCGGTGTTACTGCGTCACTCGGTGTTTTGCGCGCGCTGCAACCCGCTCTGCGCAAGGGGCAATGGACCGTCACGCTCGCGGTGTTCCAGCCGCCTCATGGGCGCGCCGAAATTCTTGATGTTTGGCCGGGTTTCTTTG
>Ga0228634_1001884_pt1 | contig 11277 bp, 8 predicted proteins | sample 42DmetaG_FD_190063 | JGI IMG/M metagenome (GOLD analysis project Ga0228634, IMG submission 190063) | Seawater microbial communities from Monterey Bay, California, United States - 42D | ecosystem: Environmental > Aquatic > Marine > Coastal | place: USA: California | collected 2016-09-27
CATTTTATATATTATAGTGATATCATTTTTTTATTCTAAATATCATAACAGCAGTAATTAAAATACCTACCGTTAAATTCAAACTATTTAATATGGTTCTTTGATAAAAAAAATTTATATTATCATTTTTTTGCATATTCATGTCATGTTTATCATCAATATTCATATAATATGTATAACAAATAATCATATTATATTATTAGGTTTTTACAATAAAATATAAGGAAGCTATTACACCAGCACTCAATAAAACTGTATTCATAACTGACTCTTCATATATTAATTTCATGGCATTATATCGTAATTCTGCACCAGAATTTTTGAATTCAGTATTTATTAATTTACCATTACCGTCGCGACCACTTCCAGCAGTACCAGATTGAGCAGAGTTAATTTGACCTGTCAAATCTTGAGTTGTTACGGTTCCATGTATATCTGCATCGTCTGCTGGAGTTTTACTGGATTGAGCTCCTTCTTTTATATTTTCACCAACTTTATTAAATATTGTTTTCCAGTATTTACCAGCGTCGTCTTGATATGCAAAAACATATTTATCGGGATTATCAGTTAATTCAGGTGGTAATGTGCGAAATATACCATCTGTATCAACGGGTTTAATACCAAAATATTGTTTTAAATCGGCTGAAAAAATATGAATTTTTCCAAACTCCATTGCTTTATCACCAGCTTCGTTAAATATAGCACCGGTATTATCACCAGTTGAATTTGCATCTGTAATTCCATCATTGGTTTTGTTTGCATTTGATAAGTCATCTTTTTTTTGACCTTCTCTATTTAATGCTGAATCTAAATTCTTCCAAAGGTCTGGTCGTTGATTATTATAAGATCGGTTTAAAGCACAAAAATTTGCTATTCCTTCTACTATATCTTCTTTATTGTTATTATCCTTTTTATTATCCTTTTTATTTGCATTAAAAAAAGTATAATTACTATAATTTAGATTTGTCATGATATATATTAGCTGCCTAAAATAGTTATACACATACTCTATAATAATCTGTATTCATGGCCGTTGGACTTTTTCGTTCATATAGACAAACCTCTCCTGGGCGTAAACACATGGCTAATGAGTGTGGGTCAAATCTGGAAACCTCTGGTAGTTGTTTCACCGTTTGAAGGTTATATTTCTTTTTTAATACCTCAACCTCTTCGTTTGTTAAAATTCTGGATTTTGGTACTAAAGAATGTTGTAGAATATTATATTGAAGACGTTTAATATTATGTATCACAATAAATATATTATCATGTTCATATAAGTACTTTATCTTTGCAATAATAGTATCATTTGGTTCAAATTCAGTAACAATGACAAGTACATCTTCTTTTTGTAATACATTATCGATAAAATACAAATCTTCAATAATCTCGTCTAAATCCTGCTTTTTTATCTGTTTGGCTTTTAAATAATATTTTATGTAAATTTTTCGGTCGGTTTCATTATGTGAAAGTAACATATCTAATTGATTGTTTTTGTACATAGCATCTATCTCGTTAATACTAAATGTATCATATTCATCTGTATTATAGCCTTTAGTCATTGCTATAGTCACTAATGTATTTCTGGAATTATAAACAGATAGAACTTTATTACTGGAAGTACTCATTGTATATACTAATATTTGATACTTTATATTTGTTAATAAAAAAATCAATTTTTTATTAATTACATATAATATTATTTTCGATATTTTATCTTCTTGTAGGTGTTACGCTTCTATCAATTGGAGTAAATACTGATCTTGCCATCAATACAGCCATCAATATGCCAAAACATAAAATGAATACGGCGCCTTCTGCCATAATTGATTATATTACTTAAATATGTATGCTAATTTAAATATTATTATATATGTTACATTTTTTTCAATTTTTTACATATGTGGTTCTGCAACCTGGACAGGTACATTTTTTTATGAATTATATTATAATTTTTATATAATATAATGTATTTTTTATAATTAAGGAACCTTCTTAATTACCATTCCACTATTAAAATCAACTGCATTTACTGGTGCTGATGTTGGTGTATCGGGTTCTGTTTGAGTATTCATTTTTATCAGGGAGGTGTTGTTATTTTCCATATTATCATTTTGTTGTATCATATCATTACCTGATTGTTCTGGCATATTATCATTACCATTTACAATTTTAATATTAATTGCAGGTGTTGTTGTTGTTTCTGGTACCTGAACATTCGGCAGTTGTTGAACTGGAGTATTATATAATTGTGATGATGGATTATTATTATAAGAAAAATTACCTGGTTTATATATATCAAACATAGTAACTACTTTAATTCTATCATTAGGATCCATTTCATACCCGTCTTCAGCATGAATCGTAATAAATTTATCGCCAATATTTTTAATATTCCACAATTGTTTGGGATTATTACATCCTCTAAATAATACAGAATCACCGACATTATATTTGTTACCACCACTCATCATCTGGTAGTCGGGCGGGTAATCTGGAGATGGTGGTCTACTATTGGGAGGATATTGTGGAGATGTAGTATTGGGAGGATATTGTGGAGATGGTGGTCTACTATTGGGAGGATATTGTGGAGATGTAGTATTGGGAGGATATTGTGGAGATGTAGTATTGGGAGGATATTGTGGAGATGTAGTATTGGGAGGATATTGTGGAGATGTACTATCAGGTGGGTATTGTGGAGATGTACTATCAGGTGGGTATTGTGGAGATGATTCATCATCTGTAAACGGGTTATAAACAGGAGAATCTGGATTAGCTGCATAATATTCTTGTTGTTCCTTTGCATATCTATCTGTTTCCTCCGGTGTTGGTTGATAACCGAGACTATCGGGTGCATACTCTGGCGAAACCTCTGTATTGTTGGCTTCGGGAGATGATTGTATACTTTCAGGAGTTGATTGTATACTTGTTTTTGTTTTATCTCTAATATTTTGTTTAATTGCTGTGATAATAGAATCAGGAGACGTTAAAATATCATTGGTTAATAATTTGATATTATTTGAGTAATTCATGCTGTCAAATTGGTCAATATTATCATCAGTAATTAATCTCATTTGTACATTAATAGTTTGTAATTCTTGCATTAACAACTTAAACGAATAAGGAACTTCAATTACACTGAATTTTCGTCCAAATTTAGTAACTGTTTCAATACTCATATTATTACTATCAACGGTATCTGTAAATTTAATAGGTCCATCTGCCAATGGACTCATAAATAAGTTTTTGGCGGAATTATAAACAGCGATTTGTCCAGTAGTATTACATATAGCCAATTTATATTTATCACCGCGTTCCATCATTGATTCTCTTAGAAATGCAGTAGCACCATGTGATATAACACCATCACGTTCCATTTCACCAATGCGTAATCCACCGTCATTTGCACGTCCACTAACTGCTTGTCTTGTAAGTGCGGTTCTTGGACCCAATGCGCGATAATTAATTTTATCTTTAACCATATGTTTTAACCTCATGTAATAGTTTGGTCCTATAAATATTTCAGTTTCTAACTGTTCCCCAGTCATTCCATTATACAATACTTCATTTCCACTTGAGTGATACCCCGATTTTGATAATAAGTCTCCAAAAATGCCAATTTTTGAACCATTATTTACAAATGCGGTACAATCACCGGTTGCACCGTACATTGCAGCTGCTTTACCCGTAATAGTTTCTACAAATTGGCCTATTGTCATACGAGATGGGATTGCATGAGGATTAATAATTAAATCAGGACGAATACCGTCTGCAGTAAATGGCATATCACGTTCGGGGATAACTAACCCAACTGTTCCTTTTTGTCCAGCTCTGGACGCCATTTTATCACCAAGATTTGGTATACGTTCTTCACGCACACGCACTTTGGCAATACGTGTTCCAGTTTCGCCGTCTGTTATAAATGTTTTATCAACAATTCCAAGTTGTCCTTTTTTTGGTGTTTTTGATGCGTCCATATTTTTATCTGGATTAGCGGAACTGGATGACACCATTCCTATTAAAACAGTTTTCTCATTAATTTCTGTATTTTCTCCGATTATCCCATAATCATCTAATTTACTATAATCATATCCAATCTTTGTACCAACAACATTGTGTTGATTTTCTATATTTGAAAAAGTACTTTCACTGGTATCTTCTCCTGAACTACTTTTTTCTTCATGCATTTCATATGTGCTGTAGTAGGTTGTTCTAAACATACCACGCTTTAATGCACCTTCATTTACTAAAATCGCATCTTCTACATTATAACCAGTATAGCACATAACAGCAACTATTGTATTTTCACCATATGGATTTTCTTCATTATTAATATATTTCAAGTATCTTGTTTTTACTAATGGATTTTGACCAGATACAAGTACAGTCGCAGTTTTATCCATACGTACTTGATGATTTGTATGATACATAGATGTTGCCTGTTTACTTTGTCCACAAGAGAAGGAATTACGAGTTGCTGGATTATTTTCTGGATAATTAACTAAATTACACATTGTACCAAAAATAAGAGACTCATGTATTTCAATATGTGTATGTCTATTTTGTTTGTCTTTTTCTATTTCCGCTGCATTCATTGCAATAAAAGAACCCTCTGTTTCGTTGGGGTCAATATAATCAATAATCGCCTTATCTTGTATAAATCTTGCTAATTTTGCGGGATTAGATTCAACCTCTATATTCTCATATAATTCATGAAGTTCATAAAATTTATATCCATTTGGATTAAAATCTTGGACTTTTTTCTCATTAAATCCTGTAATTAATTGATTCCATGAAAATTTATCATCATCTAAGTATTTCTGTATCTTGTCATTATCATACGACATCTTTTTGGTATCATCGTCACGATAAAATATAGGACGGCATACTCTACCCGAATCCGTATATATATAAATTGTTTTCATTTTGATATCAAATGAAACACTTGTATATATCGGTAATAATCCATTACGACGAAATAATTTTATCTTTTGTACTGTTTCCAATGGTTCATATACTGCACCTCCCCAATATCCATTAATAATTACCTTTGTTAAAGATGATAACAATTTAGGTGTGCATTCTTCCAATAATTTCATACCTACCTTTTCACGTAACCAATCAATAATTATTTCACGTGAATATCCTTGACTTATATACGTAGTAATTGCTAAGTGTTTATGTAACCCAATATTGCCACCATCTGGAGTATCAATCGGGTCAAAAAAACCCCACTGTGTACTATGTAATACACGTGGACCTACTACTTTTACACTTGCATCTAATGGTAAATTTGTTTTACGCAAATGACTTAACATGCTATTATGTGATAATCTGTTTAAATCTTGAACAACCCCTATTTTCTTTGTATGTGTTTGTGCACCCCAATTTCCCTTGAATCCCTTTTTAAACCCCGCCTCCACTATACGTTCATTAAATACTGCTTTTTCTTTTTGAATTAATCCATATAAATTATCCGCATAGAGTGACTGGTTAAAAAATATTTTATGTTCCAATGTAGAACTTATATGTTTTTGCTGAATGGAATAATATTCTCTAAACAAATCATACATTAATGTGCCTACTAATTCTATTCTTTTATATTTAAAATTATCTCTATCTGTTGGTGGTTCACTTCCAGTAAATACAAACAACAATCGTAATACAATATGACCCAAATAATAAGCTTTTTGAATAAAATTCATCTCACCAACATGCGGTAAGAAATAATCTGATAATATTTCTAATGCGTGTGCAACTGTTTTACCCTTTGTTAATGTTGCAATATATTTTAATGCATTTACTTTATTTAATATTCCTCCTGCATCATGCACGGATGGTATAAATAGGTCAACCAAATCCGCATGCTGGTCTAAATCAAGAAGACACATTGTAATAATCTCCTTATCACTAATTATACCTAACGCTCTAAATACAATAAATAATGGTACTGGTTTGCGTACATTGGGTATATCAACGACAATATTTTTAAATGTAAATGCATTTGTAGGTGCCATTATTTTCACGGACATGGTACGAATCGGTTTTGATACATTTTCTGACACAGACCTTATTTCTGCTGAATATAAATAAGTATCATCATGCACATCACGGATATATAACATATTATCACCAAATTTTTCTTGAGAAACTACTGTTTTCTCTTTTCCATCAATAATAAAATATCCACCAAAATCATTAGAACATTCACCCATTGTGTGACGTACTTCTTTTGGTAATCCAGATAATATACAATGGTTGGATTGTACCATTATTGGAAAACGACCAAGTAATATTTTCTCTAATGTAAGGCTACGCCTTTGTGTATTTGATGTTATCATAGATTTTGAAGTTGCTTCTTTAAATAATGCAGCTTCTGCTGGTGTTAAATCAACTATTGTTCGTTTTGCCCGTTTACGACGTATAGGAGCACCACCTTCTGTTTTACTTTCGGTCGCTTCTTCAGTTTCTTCATCATCCTCCGGAATCATATCTTCTGTACCAACTATAGTCGGTTGTTCTCCATCTTCCAGAATATCTACAAACTCTATTTCTACATCGTAATGTATAGTCATTCCATATGTCATATTTCGTAACCTTGCTTCATTTGGATACATAAAATGGGCATTGTTATCATCATATATAACAGGTTTACCAAAATATATTTTACTACCGTCTTTTCCACCCAAATACATACTACATTGTGACCTATAATCATCTATTTTTTCATCATAACGTGTTTGGATTTTTATTGGATTCTTTTCTTTAAATATTTGAAATATACCTTGTTTGAAAAAATCATTATAAGACTCGGTGTGGTGTCTTACTAAAGATTGTGGATTATTATCAAAATATTTGTCTATTACTTTCCATACTGTGGTATTATCCATGATGTAGTATATAAATTATACTATATTTTTTTATGTTATTTGTATTTGTTTCTATAACATAAATTATTTAGTAGATTTATATATTTTCTTTTCATATCTTATAATCACCAATATGGCTGACATCATGGAAACTCTTTTTGGTCCTCTTGACCGCAAATTCTGCGATTACTTCTGGCTTTTATCTGTTTTAGGATTTGTTCTCCTTGCTGTTTTGTTAATATCTTCTTTGTTAGTTGGTATTTCTAAAAACAAGGGTTCCGATTTCTACTTCCAAACTATTTCTATTGCATTAGGTTATGCTATTTTCTATTTCCAAAATAGATTATTACATTCCATGTGTACCGGTTCAATGAACTAAATCCGTTTATTTGTAAAATCATTTTTTTCAGTATAATATAAATTCATTAATGGATATTTTATATTATAGTAATTATTGCAAACATTCACAAAGTATTATACAAACTTTAGTCAAAAGTAACTTGACTGATAAAATCAGTTTTGTTTGTATTGATAAACGTTCTCGTGACCCGTCTAATGGACAAACATACATTACTCTTGAAAATGGAGGTAAAGTTATTATGCCACCAAATGTACACAGTGTTCCTTCGTTATTAATTATAAAAGAACAGTATCGGGTTCTTATGGGAGATGATATTATTAAACATTTACATCCCCAAATCAAAAATACTATGTCTGCCAATATGCAGCCAAATATTGAACCAAGTGGATATTTTTTAGCAGCATCAAACGGCGGAACAAATATAATGTCTGAAAAATTTACAAGCTATGATATGACACCAGATGAGTTAAGTGCAAAGGGTAATGGAGAAGCCAGACCATTATATAATTATATATCTGTACAAAATGATATGAATCTTATTAATACTCCTCCTGATGATTATAAACCAGACAAAGTATCCAATGATGTTACTTTAGACACGTTACAACAAAAACGGATGGATGATATTGGTCAATCTAATAACCCTATGCCGAATATACAACCCAGGTCTATATAATTTACAAATATCCATCAATGCTCTGGATAATATTTATAATATAATTCAAGTATATCTTCTTTATGTCTTAATACAAAATTCACAATGTAAATAAATAATAACCATGATTGTAATAATTTTCTCGTATAGATATTATTAATTATATAACCGATAGCCTTACCCAGCCTTTGATATAAATCATAATGACCGTGTATGAGTATTGGATGATTGTATGGGCTATCTAAATCTTCGTCTTCATAAACCTCTTCGTCGGGTGCAATACGATAATAAAATGGATTTTCATAATTGTGTGTAATTATTGTTTCATTATTCATAATTTTATTAAAATAATCAGGCATAAATCTATTACAAAATGTTTCATCGAAATACACATATGACTCTCCATCATCTATATTGATAAATGAAATATAGGTTCTACATAATGGACAGTCCGGATAATACTCATAACTGTCTTTATGATATTTGTACAATCCGGTCAAATATAATTTGACGCAATTAATACAAAAACTATGATGACAGTTCAATGTGCATATATTATTTTTTTGAAGCGAATCTAAACATATAGCACAATTTTCAGCGTATATTAGTGTATGGGATTCCACATAATGCATATTAATATCATAACAGTATGGTCTCGGGGATATTTTTACAATATCTATATAAATATTCAGTATGTTTTGTAATTCAGTATTACATTGTATTTCACTTGCATAATTCCATAATTCGTTATTATCTATATAAGGGATATTAATATATTCCTTATTTATAAATGAATATACCTCATCCAAATACTGATAATATAATTGTAAATCTGTTTTAGATGGGTATATTGCTATTTTTGAGTTATAATCATTTTTATATAGCAACACACGTATTTCTTGGGGGGTTAACGAAATGAAACAATACAATAAATAGTTAAAATTGTGTTTTACCATAGAATACATATGTATTACTGCATCTTTACGAATTTTATTATGTAGAATACTTATTGCTGGATGTTTACAGTTATTTATATAATGTCCTATTTCTTTACAGTACGCACATTTATTTGTTTTCATATTATATATTTGTTCAGATTTTATATTTATCTTATTCGCTTATATGTATAACGATAAATCTACTAAATCCAACAATTTGTATCACAAACCTCTGGTTAAAATGACTATTACTGAAAAAAATAATCGCAATTATAAAGAAACATGGGCTAATATTGGATTTAATGCACCTTGCCCTGAAGATTGTGAGCATGAACATCCTCTTACTGGTAAATGTATGTCACATTATGATTACCAAGTTTGGATTAACCGCTATCGTAATTATAAAAAATAAATTATTATACTATTTTCTAATAATATTATAATGGTCACACAAAAGAATAAAAAGAAGACTTTAAGAAATAACCGTTCTAAAAAACAAAAGGGAGGCGGTTTTCTGAAATATAACAAGTTTCGTGAAGCAATTGACAGTGGTATAGTTGAAAATGTTAAAAAAACTATTAATAATTATACCTTAGATATAAACAAAACTATTATAGAGGATGTATTCATCTTTGATGAAGATACCGCTCTTATGTATGCATATAAAAATAACAAATATGATATTGCTGCTTACTTACTTTTAGAAAAAGGTGCTCATGTGAATATAAGTGGTAAGGATAGAAATACAATGCTCATGGAATGTATTAAAAAATATATTAAATCTAATGGTAATGATGATTTAGATATGATGAACAACGTGATTAAATCAGGAGCGGATGTAAATGCATTTAATAATGACGGTAAAACACCTTTTATGATTGCAGCAAGGGCTGCAGCAGAATACGAAACAAAATGGAAACCAGAAGACGAACCATATATAGAATATGGAACATATATGAATATTGCACATGAGGTAGTAAAACTTCTAATTGAAAAATATGAAAATAATATAACATTTATAATGAGTGAAAATATCGGAGAAGCAATTACAGAATGGAATTTATACAAAAGCACTGGCGTTAATACTTGGGTACAGTATATTCCAGGAAACGGTATACAGGATTGGGATGTTAGCGATGTCATTGATATGTCTGAATTATTTTATGACTATCCGGATTTTAATGATGATATAAGTCGTTGGAATGTAAGTAAAGTAACCGATATGAGAGGAATGTTTCTATCTGCAGCCTCTTTTAATCAAGATATAAGTCAGTGGGATGTAAGTAATGTAGAGGATATGGCAGGAATGTTTCAAGAGGCAGAAAGTTTTAATCAATATATAGGTAATTGGGATGTACGTAAGGTATACGATATGAATCATATGTTTACCAATGCATACGAGTTTAATCAATATATAGGTAATTGGGATGTAAGTAATGTAGAGGATATGGCAGGAATGTTTCAAGAGGCAGAAAGTTTTAATCAAGATATTTCTACAAAAACAATTAATGAAGGACAACCTAACGAATATACTGCTTGGTATGTAAATCCGGATACCGATATGAGAGATATGTTTATGGATTCTGGACTTATTGATGAGAATGGTGATTTTCGTATAGATAAACTTCCTCTAGAATTTATTAACCGAATTGGCACTGCAGATTTTAACAATGGTGTTTTTAACAATGGAGATTTTAACAATGGAGATGTTTACGAAGGAGAAGCATATGAAATTCATAATGCATTTGACAAAATTAATCAAAAACGATATATTGAAACTATAAATAAATATCTTACAGATTTAAATGAAGAAACACCTTTTTTTAAAGATGGGAAGTTATTACCTATAAGTACCCGTGAAAAAAAATTAACTATTGTAGATGAAATAAAAAGTGTTAGTAGAATAGCTTTTAATGAACATATAAAAGATTTTTCTGAACCAGAAAAAACTAACAAACAAAACGCTTTTCGTTGGGTAATACAAAAGTTTTCAGGTGGGGAAGGACTTATAGATGATAGAAAAATTATGACAATAGTATTAATTACATTTGCCTATGTATGGTCTTCACAATGGACTGATGCCGAACGCGGTAAATATATATATACATGGATTACTGATAATGCAGAAGCGTACAGTTCTAATCGTAACGCGGCTGCCAATGTATCCTGTACAAAAGGTATATTTGAACGTGTAGTGCAATCATTAACGGTTATCTTAGCTAAAGATGACCTTAATGAAACTCAACAAACCATTTTAAATATTATTAATAATGTATTACCCGATATGGGTGAAATCTTTAAATTATGGGTCAATAATACAGATAATGATGAAAATATAAAAACACTTATTGCAAATGCTAAAACAGAAGAAAATGTTTTTGCTTTTGCAACATCTGTAGATAAAAAAACCTTACGAGATTCATTTACCGAATTTGCAAAAAATATATATGAAGAACA
>Ga0228634_1001886_pt1 | contig 11266 bp, 9 predicted proteins | sample 42DmetaG_FD_190063 | JGI IMG/M metagenome (GOLD analysis project Ga0228634, IMG submission 190063) | Seawater microbial communities from Monterey Bay, California, United States - 42D | ecosystem: Environmental > Aquatic > Marine > Coastal | place: USA: California | collected 2016-09-27
AAATCATAATCTTTTTTTGCTACAAACGTACATTTCACCTGCTCCCACTCTACTTTTTCTTCAAGTGAAATTTGATTGCTTTCGTATTGACCATCGTTACACGCAGCTATAACAAGGTGACCATTTGACAGGCCTTTTTTACGGTAAACTGAGGCATAGATCACATCCCCCATTTTAATTGAATCCAACCTCAAGGAAGGACCAAACTGCTTTTCTTTATTGAGTTTAAAAGCAAAGTCTCCTGTGCGACTGTATTGCTGCGTTCGACAATTGGCATTTGAAAGACGAACCTCCCCCTCAATAAATTCGTCTCCTGAAACAGACTCTCCACCACAGTTAACACGTAAGTGTTTCTTCATCTTGATATGTTGATCTGAACATGAACATAACAAAACCAAAAATAGTAGATATATAGATGCTTTCATTGGCGTGCCTCGATAAGAGCGCAAATTTATAAAATTTAAAACGGTAAGATAAGAAATCATAGAATCGAACATCCAAATAATAACATCCGTTCAAAAGCATGTTCCATTTTATTATATTTAGTCCTAAACTGAAACATGAAGGAAAAAATTGATAAAATTGTAGAAACAAGAGAATCTAAATCGGGGCTTTACTTTGACTACTTCATTCAAGTATTGATTCTCTTATCTATCGCTTCCTTTACCGTTGAGACTATTCCAGATTTAGAGTCTGACACGGTTTATTTTTTGGAGAAATTTGAACTTGTATGTATTGTTATATTTTCTTTAGAATACTTAATCCGACTCTATATCGCCAAAAGCAAAGTGGGTTTTGTATTTAGCTTTTATGGCATCATTGACCTTTTAGCAATACTTCCCTTTTACTTAGCTCTTGGATTTGATTTAAGATCAGCGCGTGTTTTGAGGTTTCTCCGCTTATTTAGAATCATAAAACTTATTCGTTATAACAAAGCAATTCGTCGATTTCAAAATGCTTTTATTATGATCAAACAAGAACTCATTATGTTTAGCGTGGTCTCATTAATTCTTTTCTATTTATCTGCAGTGGGTATTTATTATTTTGAAAATCGGGTGCAACCGGATGCGTTTTCCTCAATTTTTTCGAGTCTTTGGTGGTCCGTGGTGACACTAACCACAGTTGGATATGGAGATATTGTTCCCATAACTATTGGAGGAAGAATCTTTACATTCATCATCCTCATGATTGGGCTAGGTATTATCGCTATTCCTTCAGGAATGATTTCATCTGCACTCACAGAGGCAAGAGCAATGGAGAAGGAAGAAATGAAGACAAAAGCAGCAAAGGATGCATGACAAAAATCCTTTTAATAATGGATATGACTTCACTATTTTAGCCGCAATAAATTCAACTTTAAAAAAGTCAATCTATGTAAATAAATATGGGAATAAAACCATTGATTTTTCTAATGCTACATCAGTAAAAGCTTTAAATCAAGCATTGTTAAAGTCACATTACGATTTAGACTGGGATATACCAAAAGAAAACCTTTGTCCTCCTATTCCCGGAAGACTTGAATACTTGCTTCATATTGCAGACCTATTTCAAAAAAAAGACGTTCAGCTTTTAGATATTGGCACTGGGGCAAGTTTAATCTACCCCGTTCTCGGTACTGCTCACTTTAAATGGAAATGTACTGGAAGTGAAACAGAAAGAGCGTCAATCGAGCATGCAAAAAAAATAATAAAAAAAAATGCAAAACTAAACTCAATTGCCATTCGCAGTCAACAAAATAAGGACCATATATTAAATGGTATTATTGAAGAAAACGATGCTTTTGATGTACTGGTATGCAATCCACCATTTTACAAGAATGAAGCTGAGGCGAGCAAACAAAATAGACGAAAAACCAATCATATAAAGTCAGCAACACAGGGTAGAAATTTTTCTGGAGTAGCGAATGAGCTATGGTACCCAGGAGGTGAGTCGCAATTTATTGAAACACTTATATCCGAAAGTATTAGATTTAAAAAACAAATTAATTGGTTTACCACTTTAGTGGCAAATGAGGATCATCTTAAGCCATTGGTTAAAAGCATCAAAAAAACGAAACCAAGAGCATTGAAAATAATTCCTTTAATACTCGGCAATAAAAAAAGTAGGATTTTAGCCTGGTGTTTTAACTGATTCCGAAGTAATCTAATTCTCAAGCTTGTAGGAGAGACCTATTCCCAATACGGACTTAAACTGTGTCCTGGGACCAACATTTCCATTTCTATCTCGAATTTGAATATCATCGTCATAAACCAAATTCCATTGTGCTGTAGCCGAGAATAGTGAATTTACCCGAAAGACAAAAACAAGCTCGGCATTTACATCAATGTTTTGAGGATTGTTTAGATAATTGCTAAAAAGCTCGAGCTTTGATTTCATATCTATGTTTTTCATCACTTCTGCATTCCATTTCAATTTGACAAATGCACCAAATTCATAACGCATACGTTCTCCCTCGTCTACCCCAAAAGCACCTATTTGAGATAAAGAATCATCTAACACAAAAGTTGTTTTCGCAGCAAATGGAGATCCGAAAATAGAGAAATTAGCATCTTTAATATAATCAGTTCCTAATGCTAAATTAAGATAACCTGGTGCCATGAATTTTGAGACTGCAATTGAATCATTTGGGTAAGTAAAACCATCTGCAAACTGAGTTTTAAATCCTACATTAAGACTAATTAAATGTTTTTCAGAGACCCGAACACCAAACTTAGAGGATAGGTCAATAATATCGTCTGTTTTCTGCAATGTCAACAATTCTGATTCATCAAGATATTTGATACCGCCAAATGCAAGTGAGAGGTCGTTGGACCAATTCAATTTCGCTTTATTAAAATTTGCGCTAGCCCGAATGGTTGCATTTAATGAAATATTATTTCTTCCTCCTGAATTCCAATTCACAAAAGAACTTTGTGTTCCATTTAATGAATACAAGGATTTCAGCTTCCAATTCTTTACGGGCAGCGTGTCTACTATGGCCGTGTCTAACTTCGTCGTATCTACCTCTTGTGCAGACACATAAAAAATGTTAAACACGAAAAGTATTGCTGTAAATGATATAATTTTGCGCAACATAAAATTAATGTTTTGACACAAAAATAATTCCTTGTGATACGCGCGCTACTTGTTTTCGTTTTTATTATTCAACAAATTGAATTTAATGCACAATTAATTGCTGATTATTCAGATACCTCATCATGGGTAATACTTCCGAGTAAAGAAAACAACCTTCACGCTGAGTACATCATTGACTCTTCGCTCCTATCATATGCAGATGTATTCTATATTTATCCCACGGTTTTTACAGATAAAAAAAATGAGCAATGGAATATCTCAATTGAAGATACTGAACAACGTAAAAAAGTCAAAAGAGTAACTAAATTCCAAGGCTCTGCATGGGCTGAGGCAGGTAGGATGTTTGTTCCTTATTATTCTCAAGCAAATTTACGAAGCTACTCTGAACTTGAATTTGGTGGTAGAAAAGCATTGTTGAAAGCATATAAAGATATCAAAGATGCTTTTAGCTTCTATTTAGAACATTATAATAACGGTAGGCCAATCATCATTGCTGGTCATAGTCAAGGCTCAACGCATGGCATGCTTCTTTTAAAGGACTTTTTTGACGGTAAAGCGCTCCAAAATCAATTAATCTGTGCGTATTTGCCTGGAATAGGACTTGCCACCGATGAGTTCAAAAGCATTTCTTTATTGTCAAAACCTGACGCTATAGGTGGCTTTGTTACATGGAATACATTCAAAAGAAGGTATAAAACAAAAAAATATAAAAACTGGTATCAAGGTAAGGCAGTAATAAACCCCGTGACATGGAATGCGCAAAAATTTGCAAGCCGTGCACAACATAAAGGCTTTCTTTTTTGGGACAACAAAATGTATGAACATGCCTTCAAAACGAATCTTGTAGATGGTGCCATTTGGATCAGTCTACCGCACGTTCCCTTTCGTTCTTTTGCATTGACCATCGATGACTACCATATTGGAGATGTAAACCTGTTTTGGAAGGACATTCAAATCAATGCAAAAATCCGTGTTAAAGCTCACATTGAAAAAGAAAATAGAATTTCTGAAAAGCGCTAAACTCTTTTGAAATCCAATTGTTGTTTTGGTGAGTTAAAGTATATTTGCAAAAAGTTTTAAAACACATTTTCATGAGTCCATTTTCGAGCCGTCATATTGGCCCCACTTCCTCTGAGAAAAAAGAAATGATGCATACAATTGGTGTATCTAATATTGAAGAATTGATTCATCAAACTGTTCCAGAACAGATCCGTTTAGAACAATCATTGAGAATCTCTGATGCCATGAGCGAAAATGATTTTTTGGCACACATGTCAGATTTGGCATCCAAGAATGAAGTCTTTAAATCTTTTATTGGATTGGGATATCACGAAACAATTACCCCATCTGTGATTCTTAGAAATGTTCTCGAAAATCCAGGATGGTATACGGCATACACACCATATCAGGCCGAAATTTCACAAGGAAGACTAGAAGCCCTAATGAACTTTCAGACAATGGTGCTTGATTTAACGGGTATGGAAATAGCGAATGCATCGCTTCTCGACGAAGCCACTGCAGCTGCTGAGGCCATGCTGATGTTTTACAATAGTCGCTCGAGAGCAGATGTAAAAGCGGGTAAATTAAAATTCTTAATAGATGAAAATGCGCTTCCCCAAACCATTGACGTAGTAAAAGGAAGGTCTAAAAATCTAGGGATAGAATTGATTATTTCAAATATTGAAGCATACAATGTAGACGATTCATTTTTCGGAGCGTTAATTCAATACCCAGATGCAAATGGCCATATCTGTGACCTAGAATCAAGAATTCACAAGCTTAAAGAAGCCAACCTTCAAGTAGCTGTTGCAGCAGATATATTAAGTCTCGCCGTATTAAAGGCACCAGGTCATTATGGGGCTGATGTTGTACTAGGGTCATCCCAAAGGTTCGGTGTTCCTATGGGATATGGAGGACCACATGCTGCATATTTTGCTACTCGAGAATCGTTTAAAAGAAATATACCTGGACGTATCATTGGAATATCGAAAGATGCAGATAATAACACGGCACTCAGAATGGCATTACAAACCAGAGAGCAACACATTAAAAGAGGTAAAGCCACATCAAATATTTGTACTGCACAAGCGCTACTTGCCGTAATGGCGAGCATGTATGCAGTATACCATGGACCGAGCGGTATCAAGGGAATTGCCAACCATGTGAACAAATTAGCAGGACAACTTGCAGCAGGTTTAAAGAAAATGGACTTTGAATTGGGATCTGAAACGTTTTTTGACACCGTTTGGATTCGTAATATCGAAAGTAAAAAGCTAAAGGCTCTAGCTGAAAAACATCATTTTAACTTCTACTACAAATCAGACACTGAGGTAACCATAAGTTTTGCCGAATCCCATAAATCCGAAGATGTAAATATTATTCTAGGGCTTTTCTCCGAGCTCATAGGAAAAAAAGATGCTAGTAATTATGATGAAATGATTGCTCTTGCTATGGAGCTTAAACGAACGGACTCAATACTGTCTCAACCTATTTTTAATAGCTATCATTCTGAATCTAAAATGATGCGCTATCTCAAGCGATTGGAGAATAAAGACCTTTCATTAGTTCATAGTATGATACCTCTCGGTTCTTGTACCATGAAATTGAATGCAGCAAGTGAGTTGATGCCAATTACAAATCCTGCGTTTAGTAATCTTCATCCATTTGCACCAGTGAATCAAGCTCAAGGTTATCATGATATGTTCAAAGAGCTGAGTGATGCCCTTTGCGAATGTACCGGGTTTGCCGGAATGTCTCTACAGCCAAATTCTGGAGCTCAAGGCGAGTATGCGGGACTTATGGTTATTCGTGCCTACCACGAATCAAGAGGAGACCTAAAAAGAAAAATAATGATTATCCCTTCATCTGCACACGGTACAAATCCAGCCTCAGCAGTGATGGCCGGTTTTAAAGTAGTGGTGACGAGCTGCGATGAAAACGGTAACATAAATATAGATGAGCTCAAAAAAGTAGCAGAAGAAAATAAAGACATCTTAGGAGGTTTGATGGTTACATATCCATCTACACATGGGGTTTTTGAAGAGGCTATTAAAGAAATTACAGGAATCATTCATGACAATGGAGGTCAAGTATATATGGATGGTGCAAATATGAATGCACAAGTTGGGGTTACTAACCCTGGTAATATAGGCGCTGATGTTTGTCATCTTAATCTTCATAAAACTTTTGCCATTCCTCATGGTGGCGGCGGTCCAGGAATGGGGCCAATTGGCGTTGCTGCACACTTAAAACCATTCCTTCCTGGTAGCGTTTTAATTCCTTCAGGGGGTTCACAGGCAATTAATGCAATCTCTGCAACACCTTATGGTAGCGCGCTTATTCTTTTGATTTCATATGCATACATAAAAATGCTCGGAGCCAAAGGATTAACGGAATCCACTGAGATAGCGATTCTCAATGCAAATTATATTGCAAAAAGACTAGAGAACCACTACCCTATCCTATACAAAGGAAAAAATGGAACGGTAGCACACGAAATGATTCTAGATTGCCGAGCATTTAAAAAAACAGCAGATATTGAAGTTGCAGATATTGCAAAACGTTTGATTGATTTTGGTTTTCATGCGCCAACTGTGTCTTTTCCTGTTGCAGGAACCTTGATGATAGAACCAACTGAATCGGAGGATCTAGATGAGCTAAATCGCTTTATTGAAGCCATGATTAAAATCCGTGAAGAAATAAAGGAAATCGAAAATGGTCATTCAGACAAAGAAAATAATCTTTTACGAAATGCACCGCATACGGCAAATTGTATCATTAATAAAAACTGGAACTACCCATACTCCCCTCAAGAAGCGGCTTACCCGCTGCCCTATTTAATAGAAAATAAATATTGGGTTCCTGTGCGACGCGTGGACAACGCGTTTGGTGACCGTAATTTAATATGTGCTTGTCCAAGCGTTGAAAGTTATGTACATTTAGACTAAATGAAATTAGATATTCTTGCTTTTGGCGCACACCCTGATGATGTTGAAATCTCTGCCGGTGCTACTCTTTTAAAATATGCTCGAGAGGGAAAAAAAATAGGAATAATTGATCTAACAGAGGGTGAATTAGGTACACGTGGCTCTGTTGAAAAAAGATATGAGGAGGCTGCCAAGGCCTCGAAGTTCATTGGGCTGCAGATCCGTGAAAACCTGAATATGGGAGACGGTTTCATTCAAGACTCAAATGAAAACAAAATAAAAATAATCGAATGTATTCGAAAGTATCAACCAGAAATGGTTTTAGCAAACTCCATTCATGACCGACATCCTGATCATGCAAAAGGGGCTAATCTTGTTTCAGAAGCAGTGTTTCTTTCTGGTCTCCGAAAAATAGAAACTTCCTTAAATGGTAATGTTCAAGAGGCTTACCGACCAAAAATTCTGCTTCATTATATTCAAGATTTTTACCTTAAACCTGATGTTATTTTAGATGTTAGCACAACTGGTGAAGACAAGATTGAACTTATTAAATGCTTTGACAGCCAGTTTTTTAATGTCCATTCTAAAGAACCTAAAACACCTATTTCAGGAGAAACTTTTTTTAAATATTTAGAAGGTAGAATGCTCAGCCTAGGAAGAGAACTCGGCGTAACATATGGGGAAGGTTTCACAATCAATAGAACCTTAGGTGTGAAAGATTTATTTGCCCTAAAATAACATGCCCGCCAATACGGAAGTAGACATGCAGGCGAGCGTACCACCGACAAGTGCTAATAACCCTAATTGAGCCAGCATAGATTTCTTTTTTGGTATTAAAATACCAATACCACCTACCTGAATACCTATCGAGACAATATTGGCAAAACCGCACAAGACGTACGTAGACATAATAATTGTTTTATTAGAAAGTTCGTCTTGAATATCCCCCAAATGAGGATAAGCTATAAATTCATTTATTATTGTTTTTTCACCCAAAAGCTGACCGAAGTACATTGCATCTTGCCATTCTACACCAAGAATCCACGCTAAAGGTGATAGGAGATACCCTGAAATACTTTCAAAACTTAACCTGTCATACATCCCACCTGATTCTATTAGTGCATTTAGGGTAGTCCAATCGCCTATTTTAAAAACAATATAATTTAATAGTGCAATTAAACTGGTAAACACCAAAAGCATCGCACCAACATTTACCGCAAGTTTCAATCCGTCGGTCGTACCATTCGTTATAGCTTCAAGAGCATTAACACCCATTTTATCTTTCGCAACATCTAAATTTTTATTAATCTTCTCGGTTTCTGGAAGTAATATTTTTGCGAACACAATTGCTGCGGGGGCTGACATTAAAGAGGCCGTTAGTAAATGCTTGGCATAAAACAATTCAAGAGCTGGATCACCTTGCCCTAATATCCCGACTACTGCACCAAGAACCCCACCCGCAATAGTGGCCATACCTCCTACCATTAAACAAAGCATCTCTGATTTTGTCATTCTATCTAAATATGGCTTGACAAGAAGCGGTGCCTCTGTCTGACCGACAAAAACATTAGCCGCCGCCGCTACACTTTCAGAACCTGAAATACCTAGAAATTTATTCATGACCCACGCCATTTTCTTGACTACAAACTGAAGAACACCAAAATAATACATTAAACTCGAAAGAGCTGATACGAAGACCACTGTTGGCAAAATCCAGAAAGCAAAGTTTGCTAGCATTGGCGGCATTTCACCCATGGATCCAAAAAGAAATATTGCACCTTCATGAGAAAAGTCAATCACCTTAGTGAATGCTTTGGCCAACCAATCGAAAGCAGTACTAACAAAAGGAACTTTAAGTATAAAAAGTGCTAAAATGAGCTGCAAAACAGAACCCTTAATTACTAAGCTCCAATTGATTGCTTTTCTATCTCTACTTAAAAGATAAGCGAAAAGAAACAAAAATAGCATCCCGATGATGCCTCTAAATATTGAATTTAAAGGAAATCCAGATGTCTTATAGGTACTGTTATAATCATGGTATGAAAACCTACCTTTTGATGAAGTTAAGGTTAACTTATTATCTGAAATATATGCAATTGCAAAAACAGATCGATGATTCAATTCAGAGGTGCCATTATTTCTTTCTAAGGTTATTGTCTCAGGCTCGAGATACAAGCTATCATTTTTAACAGCCCAAGTGCCTTTTAGGTATTTTGATAGCTCTTGATCATTATTTGTAAAAGTACCTGACTTTGAAAGTTTTAAAACTTTACCTGAACGGTAATAAGCTTCATCTTCAAATGTATTATTTCCTGAAGCAATTGTGAAGCCTGCAATAGCAACACAACAAAATAAAACAATTCCTATTCTATGGATTTCTTTTTTTAATCTCATCTCTTAATTTCGATGCAAGCTCGTAATCTTCTTGTTCTAAAGCACCCTGAAGCTGTTTTTCAAGATCCTCCATTGAACTTGAAGAGTAATCGTTAACAGTTTCCTCAATATCAAAATCATCATCATCTTGGCTCACTAAAGAATCACTTTCAAAAGCATCTTCTTGATCTTGGGTAATGCCAGCATCCTCCAAAACATTAGAAAAAGTATATATTGGACTGTTAAAACGAACGCCAACGGCTATGGCATCTGAAGTCCTAGAGTCAATTTCTGTATGCACACCTTCTTTATCACAAATTAGCTTTGCATAAAAAACACCTTCTTCAAATTTATAGATTAAGACTTCCTTTATTGTTACATCATAAGAAACGCAAAATGACTTAAACAAATCGTGAGTTAGCGGTCGGTTAGGTATCATTTTCTCTAATTCAACAGCTATAGCTTGAGCCTCAAAACCACCAATGACAATTGGGAGCTTTCTGTTACCTGCTGCCTCAATTAAGGTTAATACATATGAGCCTGATTGAGTCTGGCTATATGCAATACCTTGAATTTCTAATCTTACTTTCTGCATAGTTCAAGCGCTAACGCTTAACATTATATATATTTTTACGAAGCTTTGAATTTTTGAATCGCCTCATTTAATCGAGGCACAACTTCAAAGGCATCACCTACAATACCGTAATCAGCTGCTTTAAAGAACGGTGCTTCAGGATCTGTATTTACCACTACAATTACTTTAGAACCATTGACTCCAGCTAAATGCTGAATGGCTCCTGAAATTCCAACTGCAATGTAAAGATTAGGTCTGATAGCTACCCCTGTTTGACCAACGTGCTCATGATGAGGTCTCCATCCAATATCTGCCACAGGCCTTGAACATGCTGTTGCAGCTCCTAAATTATTTGCTAACTCTTCAATCATTCCCCAATTTTCAGGACCTTTTAAACCTCTACCTGCAGAAACAACAAGCTCTGCTTCCGGCAATGGGATTTCACCTTCTGGCTTTTTAGTAGACAGTACTTTTATCCTAGCATCACCCACATTCGATGAAATCTCCTCAACACCACATGTCGAACCAAGTTCCTCTGGCGGCAAGCTATTTGGAAGTAAAGAAATAATTTTGGCTGATGAATTAACTTTCACCTTGCCTACAGCTTTTCCCGAAAACACATTTACTGCAATAGCACCAGACTCATCTGGCAATGAAATAGCACCAGAAACCAATCCAGCCTTCATACGAACTGAAAGCATAGGAGCTATAGATTTTCCATAAAGATCGTGAACAAAAACAACTGTATCTGCGCTATGGGTAGCTGCAACCTCAGCAATCATTTTTACAACTTGCTGTTGATCTTCTCCACTTACAGCGCGATCAATGAGTACTTTGGAAGCCCCATAGTTACCTAAAGTAGAAAGCTCATCGTTCGATAATGAACCATTACTCAATGCAACGACATCTCCTAGTTTATTGGCATATGTTATTGCTTCCAAAGAAGCTTTAGAAACACCATTTTCAGAATTTATATATACTAAAATCATTGGCTAAAATTTTATTTAAATTACTTTGGCTTCACTGTGCAACAATGAAACCAATTCATCCATATTCTCGGGGTCAATCATTTTGACTGCAGACTTTTCTCCTGGCATTTCATAGGATACAAATGAAGTTAAATCTTCAATATCTTGCGCTGCAACAACATTTAAAGGTTTTGTTCTCGCTGCCATAATTCCTCTCATATTAGGTATTCGCTGTTCAGCCATTCCCTTTGCGCAGCTAATTACTGCAGGGGCTTCAACCTGAATTTCTTGAACACCACCAATGATTTCTCTTTCAATCGTTAATGTATTGCCTGCTACATTTAATTTCG
>Ga0228634_1001890_pt1 | contig 11256 bp, 1 predicted proteins | sample 42DmetaG_FD_190063 | JGI IMG/M metagenome (GOLD analysis project Ga0228634, IMG submission 190063) | Seawater microbial communities from Monterey Bay, California, United States - 42D | ecosystem: Environmental > Aquatic > Marine > Coastal | place: USA: California | collected 2016-09-27
ACACTGCGCTGGGCAACGGTGCGCTGACCGTCGCTGGCGCGTCGTCCCTGGCGACCACGGGCGGACCCTTGACCGTCGCCAACAACATCACGCTGAACAACGCGCTGACTACGCAAGTCGTCGACGATCTGACATTGACCGGCAACCTGAGCGGTGGCGGTCGATTGATCAAGCAAGGCGCAGGGGCGTTGACCCTGGCCGGCAACAGCACCTACACCGGTGGCACGACCGTGTCGGCCGGCGAGTTGCGCGTTGGTTCGAACACCGCGTTGGGTTCGGGCCAGTTGATCGCGGCCGACGGGGTGCGCCTGTCGAGCAGTACGGCCGTCAATCTGAACAACGCGGCATTATTGAACGGCGTCTTGACTGTCGCGGGCAACCAGAACCTCGCACTCGGCGGCGCACTGACCGGCACGGCGGGCTCGATCGTCAAAACCGGCACGGGCACGCTGACGCTGGCCGGTAACAATACCTTCGGTGCCACCGCAGCGGGCGGTACCGGCGTGACGCTCAACAGCGGCACCCTGGCGGTCGGATCGAATGCCGCGCTGGGCGCAGGAAGTTTGCAAGTCGGTGGCGCGAGCACCCTGACGGCTAATACCAACGTGGCACTGAACAATGTCGTCGGCCTGGGCGCGGATCTGACCGTCGCTGGCGCGAATACGCTGGCACTGGGCGGCGCGATCGGTGGCGCCGGCAAGTTGATCAAGCAGGATGCAGGCAATCTGGTGCTGAACGCGGCCAACACGTTCACGGGCGGCACCCAGTTATTGGGCGGCACCTTGACGGTGGGAACAGCGGGCGCTTTGGGCGCGGGCTGGCTTGTCGTCGACGGTGCAGCAACCTTGGGTGCCGGCGCATCGACATCGGTCGCCAATGGCATTCGCGTGAATGCCGGTCTGGATGTGGCCACGAATGGCAATGCGCTAACCGAATGGCAATGCGCTAACCTTGAGCGGGCCGATCTTAGGGGCTGGTGGCCTGCGTCTGACCGACGGCGGCACATTGACTTTGTCGGGTGCCAACACCTTCAATGGCGGCACGACCCTGTCGGCCGGCCGTCTGGTGCTGGGCGATGCCGCAGCGTTGAGCGCCGGTCCGTTGACCGTCGCGGGTGCCGCTCGCCTCGATACCTTGGCGGCCACGACCTTGAGCAATGCGCTGGCGCTCAACAGCACACTGACGCTGGATGGTTCGCAAGACCTGACGCTCGCCGGCACGATCACCGGCGCGGGCGGTCTGGTCAAAAATGGCGCAGGCACCTTGACGCTCGCAGGCGTCAATGCCTACGGCAACACCACGATCAATGCCGGCACGGTCAATACGGGTGCCGCGAATCTGGGTACCAGCGTCGTCAACAATGGCACGCTCGTCTTCACACAGAATCAGACCGGCACGTATGCCGGTTCGATCAGCGGCAACGGCGCGGTCACGCTCGAGGGCGCATCCACACTGACCCTGTCGGGCAACAATACCTTCACCGGCGGCATGAACATCGTGCGCGGCACGCTCGAAACCCTGGGCGGCAACGCCTTGGCCGATAGCGTGGCCGTATCGGTCGGTGCAGATGCGCGCTTGCGCCTGACCGACAGCGAAGTGTTCGGATCGCTGACCGGAACCGGCGCAGTCGAGTTGGGTGCCCAGGCCACGGCCACGTTGGGCGCGAACAATTACGACTCCATCTTCGCGGGCAACCTGCAAGGTGGCGGAGCGGTCGTCAAAACCGGCATTGGCACGCTCACCTTGAGCGGCACCAACGATCACACTGGCGATATCACGGTCGACGGCGGACGTCTGACGGTCGATGGCACACTGGCGAGCGCCAACGTGGGCGTCAATGCCGGCGCGGCATTGTCGGGTATCGGCAGTTTGGGTGGCGCGGTCACTGTGGCCAACGACGCCGTGCTGGAGCTGCGTACCGGTCAGACCTTGGGCATGGGCAGCCTGAGTCTGGCCGAAAACGCCAAGATCAACGCCTACCTCGGAGCGCCCAGCACCACCGCCTTGGCCAATGTGACGGGCAACGTGACGCTGGACGGCGATCTGAGTGTCTACGATGTGGGCGATTTCGGTATCGGCGTCTATCGCCTGTTCCAATACGGCGGCACGCTGGTCGACAATGGCTTGAGCATTGCCGTGGTACCCGGCACCGTTCTGCCGGGTCAGATCGTGGTGCAGACGTCGATCGATTCGCAGGTGAACCTCGTCGTCCAGGGCGCCAATCCAGACGGACTGCAATTCTGGAACGGCCCGCAACTGGTGGCCAACGGCAGCATCGTGGGCGGTAGTGGCACGTGGCAGGCAGGTCGCACGAACTGGACCAACCAGGCAGGCACGCAGACCCAGACATGGCAGGGCGTGAACGGGGTCTTCGCGGGACCGGCAGGTGGCGCGGTCACCGTCGTGGGCACGCAAAACATCAACGGCCTGCAATTCTTCACGGACGGCTATACCTTGGCGGGTGCCGGTGCCCTGTCGCTGGCCGCGCCCAACACCATCATTCGGGTCGATCCGACCAACACGGCGACGATCAACGCCGCATTGACGGGCGCAGGGGGCTTGAACAAGCGTGATGCCGGCACCTTGATACTCGGCGGCAACAACACCTACGCAGGCGGCACCACGTTGAGCGAAGGCGTGTTGCAGGTCGATGCCGACAATCGTCTGGGGCAAGCGGGCGGAGCGCTGAATTTCAACGGCGGTACCTTGCGGATTGCCGGCACGACCTTCGGCAGCACGGCGCGCAACATCAACTGGGGGGGGGTGGGCGTTGGTTTCGACGTGGCGTCGGCGGCAAACACCTTCACCGTGGCGCAAGATCTGACCGGTGTGGGGCGCTTGACCAAAACCGGCGCGGGCACCTTGGTGCTGGCCGGCACGAACAACCTGGCGAGTGGCGTCAATCTGGCGGCAGGTACGCTGCGCGCCGGTCAATCCGGCTCGCTGGGCACGGGCGTGCTGGACGTTACGGGCAACGCGACACTGGGTGCGACAGGCAGTCTGGGACTGAACAATGCCATCGCCATTGCCGGTGCCAATACGCTGACAGTGGCGGGCGATACCGACCTGACGCTGGGCGGCAGCATCAGTGGTCCGACCGGCGTCTTGCAGAAAAACGGCGCGCAGACCTTGACCCTGACGAGCGCGAACACCTACGGCGGTGGCACGCTTCTGAACGCCGGGACGTTGAATGCCGGCAACGATCTGGCCTTGGGTACGGGTGCATTGACCGTGGGCGGTGCGTCGACGCTGACGGCAACCGAGGCCCGCGCTTTGGCCAATACCATCGCACTGAACGGCGACCTGACGGTCGATGGCATCAATGCGCTGGCGCTCAATGGCACGATCAGCGGTCCTGCTCGTCTGATCAAGTCGGGCAGTGGCAATCTGCTGCTGACGGCAGCCAACACGCATGGCGGCACCACGGTGAACGCCGGTACGCTGACGCTCGGCAACGCTAGCGCCCTGGGCGTGGGCGCGCTGGCAGTCAACGGCGATGCACTTCTCGATGCGACGCAGGCACTGACGGTCGCCAATGACATTGTCCTGGGCGGTGAGCTGACGGCGGCCAGTATCAACGACCTGACCCTGAGCGGTGGCGTTTCGGGCGCCGGTTCGCTGGCGCTGGCGAATCCGCAACGCACGCTGACGCTGACGGGCGACAACACCTACTCCGGCGGAACCCGACTGGCGGGCGGCACCTTGGTCGCGGGCAGTGACACGGCCTTAGGAACCGGTGCATTGACTGTTCAAGCCGCGGCGACCCTGGCATCGGCGGCTGGCCCGCGCAGCCTGGGTAACGCGGTGGTGCTGGGCGATACGCTGACGCTGACTGCCAACGACGATATGACCCTGAGCGGCATCGTCTCGGGCGATGGCGCGCTGGTCAAGAACGGTGCCGACGGCACAACGCTGACGCTGGCCGGTGCGAATACCTACACGGGGGGCACCACGATCAATGGCGGTGCCTTGGTGCTGGGCGTCAATAGCGCGGCAGGCACGGCCAGTTCCTTGGGAACCGGCACGCTGACGGTCAATGGCAACGTCGCCTTGAGCAGTCTGCAAGCGGCACTCGCCCTGGATAACGCCATCGCCACCAACGGCGTGTTGACCGTCGGATCGGGACAGGCCAGCACCTTGAACGGTGCGATCAGCGGCGGCGGATCGCTGGCCTTGGCTGGCGGCGACGTGGCACTCAATGGCGACAACACCTACTCGGGAGGAACCCGCTTGAGCGGGGGCCGCCTGACGGTGGGCGGGGCCACCGCTTTGGGCACCGGTACGCTGGCCGTGCTCGATGCAGGCACGCTGGCATCGGCGGGTACGGTCGCTTTGGCCAACGACATCCGGATGGATAGCGGCCTGACGGTCGACGCGTTGGCGGGGCAAGAGATCACGCTATCGGGCGATATTTCCGGTGGCGCGGGATTGACCAAAGCAGGCGACGGCACGCTCATCCTGCAAGGCGTGAACAGCTACGGCACAGGCACGACGCTGACTGCCGGTACCCTGAGGATCTCCGATGGCTTGTCGCTGGGTAGCGGCGCACTGGCCGTGACGGGCACGGCGACCTTGGGCGCGACTCAGGCGCTGACGCTGAACAACGACATCGATCTGGCCTCAGGCGCGGCACTGACCTTCGACGCGGGTCCGACGATGACGCTTACCAGCATCATCGAAGGCGAGGGCGGTGTGGTGAAAAATGCGGGCGAAACCGTGCTCACGGCCGCGAACACCTACACCGGTGGCACGACCTTGAATGGCGGCATTCTCCGGGTGGGTGGTACCAGCGCACTGGGCGCTGCCGGGAGTCTGGTCACCGTCAACGGCGGGACGCTGGCCACGCTCGGTGATGCCGCATTGAACAACGACGTCGACCTCATCGGTGATTTGACCGTTTCCACGGCCGACACGCTGACGATGGGCGGCGTCGTCGGTGGTGCAGGCGGCCTGGTGAAACAAGACAGCGGCACGCTTCGCTTGACCGGCGCGAACACGTTCGCTGGCAATGTCGCCATCGACGGCGGTACTGTGGTGGGTAGCACCGCCAGCCTGCCTGGCAACGTATCCACGGCTGCGGGCACACGAATCGTGTTCGACCAGACGGTGGACGATACCTACGGCGGCGTGTTGTCCGGCGCGGGCGATTTCGACAAACAGGGCGCAGGCACTTTGACGCTGGCCGCTGCCAATACCCTGACCGGCGAAATTGGCGTGAGCGCCGGTGCCTTGACGGTCAATAACGGGCAGACCCTGGCTAACGCCCGCAATGTGCGCATCGATACGAATGCCGCCTTGAACCTGGCCGACAGCGCGAGCATCGCGTCCTTGACCGGCGCAGGTCAATTGAATCTGCTGGGTGGTGGCACGACACTGACCTATGCACGCAATGACAATGGCATCTTCACGGGCACGCTGGGCGGCGACGGCACCTTCGCCAAGACGGGCACCGGTACGCTGACATTGAGCGGTGGTGGCGCCCACACGGGTCTGATTGCCGTCAACCAGGGCGGCGTTCAGCTCGATGGCGCGTTCGGCAGCACCGTTGCGGTGGCCAACGGCGCGACCTTGTCGGGTAATGGGTCGGTGGTGGGGGCCGCAAGCATCGCCGACGGGGGCATCCTGTCCTTAGACGCGGGCCGTGGGCCGTTCACGGCCGGTACGCTGAGCTTGAGCAACGGCTCGATCATCAATGCTCAGTTCGGCGGCGCAGGCGCAGGTGCCTTGGCCGATGTGACGGGCAACCTCACATTGGACGGCACGGTCAACGTGTCCGACACATCCGGCCTGGGTGTCGGTTCGTATCGCCTGTTCAACTACGGTGGCGCCTTGACCGATAACGTGCTTGCCTTGGGTAGCCTGCCTGGCAACATCATCCGGGGCAACGTAATCATCCAGACGGCCATCGCCGGTCAAGTCAACATCGTCAACCAGGACGTTTCCGGAGAGTTGCAGTTCTGGGACCCGCGTGAATCGCCCGCGCCAGGCGAGCCCGTGCCCGATCCGGATGGTCAGATCACCGGCGGCTCTGGCGTATGGGACAGTGCTACCGCGAATTTCACCAATATCACGGGCACCAGTGGCGACAACTGGGGCGGTAGATATGCCGTGTTCGCCCGGCCCGCAGGGCCAGGTACGCCGCCGACCCCGGCCACCGTCACGATCGTGGGTGCGCAAGATGTCGCGGGCCTGCACTTCAGCGGCGACGGCTATGTGCTCAATGCCGGCGCAGACGGTGCCATCAACGCGATAGGCGATCCGGATGACTTGCTGGCGATTCGAGTCGATAACGGTCTGACCACGACGATCAACGCGCCCATCACGGGCGACGCCACGCTGGCCAAGCGCGACGACGGCACGCTGATCCTGGGGGGCGTCAACACGTATACGGGCGGCACGCAGATCGATGCCGGTATCCTGCAAATCAACCAGGACGCCAATCTGGGCGCGGCAGCCGGCACGATCACCTTGGGCAACGGCACCTTGCGTGTCGTAGACAACGTGGCGTCCTCTCGCAACATCGCGCTGACAGGCAACGGCACGATCGATGTCGTGGCCGACCCCGATATCGCGACCGAAATCGTTCTAGACCATACCGGCCAGATCAGCGGAGATGGCTCGCTGACCAAGACCGGCGGGGGGGTGCTGGCCTTGGCGGGCGGCAATACCTATACGGGGGGTACCGCACTCAAGGGCGGCACGCTCGCGATATCGGGCGCGCAAGCTCTGGGCTCCGGCGCGGTGTCGGTGTCCAACGGCGGAGTCCTTTATGCCTACGACGCGGGCAGCCTGACGAACGATATCGAGATTGCCGACTCCATGGCGGTGACCGTGCTGCCTTCTCTCGGCGGTACGATCGATCTGACCTTGTCGGGCATCATCAGCGGCGCGAACGGTAGTCTGGTCAAGTTAGGTACCGATACCCTGACCCTGAACGATACCCTGACCCTGAACGGCGCCAATACGTATGGCGATGGCACGGGCCTGATCGAAGGCACTCTGGCCGTGGGCAACGACAGTGCCTTGGGCACCGGCAAATTGGACGCCTGGGGCGGCACGACCCTGGTCTCGCTCGGCGACCGAACGCTGGCGAACAACATTACGCTCGCGCCGTCTCCTTTCCTCCCCGATGTGGGATCCGTTTTCGACACTCGGGATTCGACCTTGACCTTGACCGGTCCCATCACGGGTGACGGCCGTCTGGACAAGATCGGCACCGGCACCTTGGTGTTGACCGGTACCAATGGCTATCAAGGTGGAACCGAAGTGACCGCCGGTACCTTGCTGGTGGGCGGCAACAGTGCCCTGGGTACGGGTGCGGTGGTGCTGGCGGACGGCACCCGGCTGGGCAGTCTGAGCGCTGTCAGCCTGAATAACGCGGTGACCCTCGAAGGGAACGCCAGCTTGGGCGGCGATCAGGACATGACCGTAGCCGGTGTGGTGTCGGGCCCGGGAAATCTGAGCAAAGTGGGCAATGGCACACTGACGCTGACCAATGCCAATACGTACGGTGGCGGCACCGCGCTGAACGCGGGCACCCTGGTGGTGGGCAACGACCTCGCTTTGGGCACGGGCGGCTTGACGACCGCCGCAGGCACGACCTTGGACAGTCTGGCCGGGGCTGGCGCGACGCCCATCACTTTGGCGAATGCCTTGACCATCAACGGCAATCTGACCGTCGCGGGTACGAACGATCTGAGCTTGACGGGCAACGTCTCTGGCGGCTCGCTGACCAAGACAGGCCCGGCTACGCTGACCTTGAATGGCGACAACAGCACGCTGGCGGGTGGCATCGGTTTGAACGCCGGCACGCTCGTGGCGGGCACCAATACTGCGCTGGGCACCGGCACGCTGACTGTCGGCGGACCGGCCACATTGACCTCGGCCAACGTCGGTGGCACCCCATTGGTTCTGGGTAACGCCATCGTGTTGAACGACGCGTTGACCGTGGTGGCGGCTGCCGAACCCTTGACCCTGGCAGGCAATATCACCGGCGACGCCGGGTTGACGAAGACCGGCGACGATACGCTGACGCTGACGGGCACCAACACCTATGGTGGCGGCACGACGGTGCAGGCGGGCACCTTGGCAGGCGACGCTGCCAGTCTGCAAGGCTCAATCGCCACGGCCTCCGGTACGCAGGTCGCATTCAACCAAACCAATCCCGCCACCGGCATATTCACCGGCAGCATCAGTGGTGCGGGCGCGGTCGCGCTGAACGGCGGCACCTTGACGATGACGGGCCCCAATAGCCATACCGGTGGCACGACGATCAATGCCGGCACCTTGATCGGCAACACCACCAGCTTGACCGGCAACATCGTCGATAACGGCACTTTGATTTTCGATCAGGCGACCGATGGCACGTTCGCCGACGCGATCTCCGGTACGGGCAGTTTGATCAAGCGCAACGCGGGCGATCTGCGACTGACTGGCAATATAAACATCGGTGGCACGGCAAGCATCGAACAAGGCGGCCTCGTGGTCGATGGCGTGCTGACCGCGAGCCAGATCGATGTGGCGCAAGGCGCATCGCTGGGCGGATCGGGCGCATTGAACGCCAATGTCACCATGGCCGATTTCTCGACCCTGGTTGCTGGAACACCCTTGTCGCCATTGAACATCAACGGTTCATTGGCCTTGAGCAATCAAACCCAGATCGACTTGGGCCTGGGCATACCCAACACCCCCACTAATGCGATTACGGTCAACGGCGACTTGACGCTGGACGGGGTGCTGAACGTCAGCGATGCGGGCGGCATGAGCACTGGCGTTTATCGCCTGTTTGCCTTCTCGGGCGGATTGACCGACAACAGCCTGGTCTACGGCAATCTGCCGGGCAACTTCACGCAGGACAATCTCACGCTTCAGAATCAATCCAACGCAGTCAATCTGCTGGTCGAGCTGAGGCCGGGCGAAATCCAGTTCTGGAACGGCGACAAGACCCAGGCCGATGGCACCATCACAGGCGGCGCGGGTACGTGGGGGGGCGGCACCAACTGGACCGATTCCACGGGTACGCAAAGCCAGAGCTGGGGGAGCCGTTTCGCCGTGTTCGATGGCATGGGGGCGACGGTCACCGTCGCGGGACCGCAAACCGTCACCGGATTGCAGTTCCTCGCCGACGGTTATCAGTTGACCGCAGGCGCGGACGGCGCAATCAGCATCGCCCGCGCCGACACGGTGTTCCGGGTGGCCGACGGTGCGCAAGCCACCATTGACGCGCCTATCACCGGAGCCGGGGGCATCAGCCTGCAACAGGACACCGGCACCTTGGTGCTGAACGGCACCAACACGTACACCGGCGGGACGGCGGTGCGTGCCGGCACGTTGGTGGTGTCGGCCGATGCCAACCTGGGTAACGCGGCCGGTGGCTTGAGCTTGGCCAACGGCGGGATATTGAGCATTGCGGGGTCGAGCTACACCGGTACGGCGCGTGGCGTCAAGCTCGCCGACTCGGGCGGCGCGATTGCGATCCAGGATGCCGCACATACTTTCGATCTGTCGGGCAGGGTCACGGGCGACGGCGCATTCACAAAAACGGGGGCCGGCACCCTGGTGCTGTCGGGTGTGAACGACTACACCGGCGGTACGACCGTGGCGGCGGGCACGTTGGTGGGCAACACCCAGTCCTTGCAAGGCAACATCGCCAACAACGGTGCATTGGTGTTCGACCAGTCCGCAGCAGGCATCTATGCCGGTGCATTGAGTGGCACGGGCACGCTGACCAAGCAGGGCGGTGGCAGCTTGACGCTGACCGGCACCAATGCGGTGGGCGGAGCCACGGCCGTCAACGGTGGCGTGCTGCGCGTCGACGGCAGTCTGACGACCGCGAGCGTGACCGTCAACGACAGCGCCACGCTGGCCGGTGCAGGCACGGTGGCTGGCAACGTAACCGTCGCCAACGGCGGTCGTCTGGCCGCCGACACGGTGACCAATCGCTTGAACATCGACGGCTCGCTGGCCTTGAATCAGACCTCGCAGTTGGATATCGGTCTGGGTGCGCCCAACACGGGCAATACCGCGATCACCGTGGCTGGCGACCTGACACTGGACGGCATTCTGAACGTGAGCGATGTGGGCGGCATGAGCACCGGCGTCTATCAACTTCTCTCCTACGGTGGAGCGTTGACCGACAACGGCGTGGATTTCGGCGCGCTGCCCGCAGGCTACACCTCGGATAACTTCAATCTGCAAACCAACCTGGGTCAATCCGTCAATCTGGTGGTCGAATCGACGGTGGGCGACATCCGCTTCTGGAACGGCACCAAGACCACGGCCGACGGGACGATCAGCGGTGGCGCGGGAACCTGGCGCGCAGTGGCGACCAACTGGACCAATGCCACCGGCACCGAAACGCAAAGCTGGAACGACCGCTTCGCTGTCTTTGGCGCAGCGGGCGGAACAGTGACGGTCGAGGGCACGCAGAACCTGACCGGGCTGCAATTCCTGTCCGATGGTTATCAACTGGCTGCGGGTCCCGCAGGCGAGTTGGCCATCTCTGCGCCCAACACGGTGTTCCGCGTGGCCGATGGTGCCCGCGCCACCTTGAACCTGCCGATTACGGGCGCAGGCGGCCTGACGATGTTGCAGGACAATGGCACCCTGGTGTTGAACGGCACCAACACGTACGGCGGTGGCACCACCGTGAACGCCGGCACCTTGGAAGTGTCGAACGACGCCAACCTGGGGGCGGCTGGCACGGGCATCACCCTGTCGGGCGGGGCGCTGCGTATCGCTGGTACGGATTACGACAGCACGACGCGTGTCATCACCTTGGCCGAGGCAGGGGGCACCATCGAAGTGGCCGACGCCGGCCACACGCTGACGCTGGCCGGCACGAACGGCCTCACCGGCGCAGGTGGATTGACCAAGAGCGGCCCCGGCACGCTCGCATTGACTGCCGACAATGATTTCGCAGGCGGCACCACGCTCAACGCCGGCGGTCTGGCGATCGGCAGCAACAATGCCTTGGGTTCGGGCCAGTTGACCGTCAATGGCGCCTCCCGCTTGGCAGCCTTGAACGCTCTTACCCTGGGCAATGCCATCGTGCTGGGCGACACGCTGACCTTGACCGGCGAGCAGAACGTCGGTCTGGCGGGCAACATCACCGGTGCAGGCGGCTTGATCAAGCAGGACGGCGGCACGCTGACTCTGACGGGCACCTATGCCTACACCGGTGGTACGCAGGTCTTGAACGGCACCTTGGTGGGTAACAGCGCCGCGCTGCAAGGCGACATCCTGAACAATGGCACG
>Ga0228634_1001893_pt1 | contig 11254 bp, 11 predicted proteins | sample 42DmetaG_FD_190063 | JGI IMG/M metagenome (GOLD analysis project Ga0228634, IMG submission 190063) | Seawater microbial communities from Monterey Bay, California, United States - 42D | ecosystem: Environmental > Aquatic > Marine > Coastal | place: USA: California | collected 2016-09-27
TGAGGCGCGGATCAGCGCGATTTCCTCTGTAGGCGCGCTGCCCGACAGTTCCAACAGCTCAAGGCCATTGCCAATCGCGCCAATAGGGCTAATCAGATCATGACAAAGCCGAGAGCCCACCAGTCCCGCCAAGTCGGCATTCTGAGTATCGGCAAGAGGGCGTTCGGTTGTATCGGTCATGAAAGGTCTCCCATGTCTTTAGAAATGAATGCACTGCTTGAGCCCGGCCAGTTGGTCCGCCACCCGCAGGCACCGGAGTGGGGGATTGGGCAAGTCCAATCCAACATTGGCGGGCGTGTCACGGTCAACTTTGAAGAAGAAGGCAAGGTGGTGATTGACAGTGCCAAGGTAATGCTCATTCCAGTTTATGATATGTAGCCGCACCCCGCGGCTGAGAATGTGTGTCGCCCATAAAGGTTAACGTAAAGTTACCACGGCGAGGGGCGTCGGCCCAATCACGATCACAACTTCGCCCCGCGTTGCATCCTGTCGGGTGTCTGATACACCCGGTGCAACAAATGTCCCGAGCCCATCATCAATGTCGCCCACGCCACGCTTTGAAACGCGCCTCGCAACAAGCCCCGAGGATATCCGCGCCGCACAACGGCTACGGTATGAGGTATTTGTGGCAGAATTGGGCGGTGACGGCGCGTTGGTAGATCACGACGCGCGGCTTGAACAAGACGCCTTCGATGATCATGCTGAACATCTGCTTTTGCTAGATCATACCCGCGCGCCTGACCCGGTTGTTGGCGTTTACCGCCTGATGATGGCCCCGCAGGCCGAGCAGGCGGGCGGTTGGTACACCGCCAGTGAGTACGACCTGACACCGCTCTTAACGACGGGTCGGAAGGTGCTGGAATTAGGACGATCTTGTTTGCATTTGGACTATCGCGGCGGTGTTGGCATGATGCTCCTGTGGCAGGCTCTCGCGGATTTGGTCCTGATGCGTGAGGTTGAAATTCTTTTTGGTGTGGCTTCGTTTCACGGCACCGACCCGGAGGCTTTGGCCGCCCCCCTGTCGTTATTGCACCACCGTCATCTTGCGCCTTCTCAACTGCGCCCCATCGCAAGGCCCCCCCATGCGGTCGATATGAAACGGCTGCCCGAGGCGCAGATTGATCGCCCCGCAGCCCTGCGCGCCGTACCATCCCTGATCAAGGCGTACTTACGTTTGGGCGGGTGCGTCGGGGCGGGGGCTTGGGTGGATCATCGGTTTAACACGACGGATGTTTGCCTCGTGCTCGACATCGACAATCTGTCGGACAAGCAGCGGGCACTCTATATGCGAAAGGATCGGCCATGACCCCATGGGACAACGGTGAGCGCCCCGTGCAGACCCCTTTCGGTGCAGCGGGTTGGCTGCGCGTGATTTCGCGGGGGCTGGTGCTTGGCTGTATCACGTTTGGTGGGTTAATCTTGTTGCTACTCGTGCGCCTGATTGAGCGTCCAATGTGTGGCGTAAGCCGACCCGTGACGCCCTATATCACCCAAGGGGTTTGCATCGCGGCGTTCGTCATCCTTGGGATGCAGCGACGGGTTGAGGGCGCGCCCATGCCCGCCCATGGGGCGATTGTGGCCAATCACGCGTCGTGGCTTGATATCTTTACCCTCAACGCGTCCAAGCGAATTTATTTCGTGTCAAAGGCTGAAGTGGCTGGGTGGCCGGGCATAGGCTGGCTCGCGCGCGCGACGGGAACGGTGTTCATCGCCCGGCGTGCCGCTGATGCAAAGGCCCAGCAAAAGGTGTTTGAAGACCGTCTATCTGCGGGACACAAGCTGTTGTTCTTTCCCGAAGGCACGTCCACGGACGGGCGTCGGGTTCTTCCTTTCAAGTCAACGCTCTTTGCCGCGTTCTTTGCGCCAGGTGTGCCGCGCGATATGGCGGTACAGCCGGTGTCGGTGGTGTATACCGCTCCGGCTGGCGCCGATCCTGCGTTTTACGGCTGGTGGGGGGATATGAGCTTCGGCAGCCACCTGCTAAAAGTGCTGGCCGCGCCAAAGCAGGGGCAAGTGGTGGTGCGCTACCACGCGCCCATTGCTACGGCCGAGGTCACTAGCCGCAAAGACTTGGCGCACCAGTGCGAGGCCGCAATTCGTGCAGGCCTCGCGGTAGATGGGATTAGCGAAGTGGCGCAGTAAGCGCCTTCATCGCGGCAGCCGGATCGTCGGTCGCCCAAATTTCTTCGCCGATGGCAAAGAAATCGGTATGGGGAGCCAGCGCCTCAATCAAGGCGATATCCAAGGCACCTTCGGCAACGATTGGCATCTCAATCACCTCTGACCACCAAACGAACGTGTCAAAATCTGCGGTGGTGCCATCGCCCAAGACGCTGCTGCCCACAGGGCCGAGGCTGACGTAGTCGGCACCGGCTTCGGCGGCAGTCATACCATCATGGCGGGATGTTCCGCAGAACGCGCCCACAATGGCATCTTCGCCCAAGTCGGCCCGTGTCTTACGCACTGCGCGCGAGCCGTCCGTCAGGTGCACACCATCAAGACCCAACCGCTCGACCAAGCCGATATGCGTGTCGATCACCACGGCCAGATCGCGGGCATGGGCCAGTTCACGGATGCTATCGGCGGCACGCGCAAGGGTGCTTTCGTCTTTGGTCGCAAGCGCGAGGCGCAGGCATGCCACCTCGTGAACGTCCAAAACGGCGGACAAAAGGTCCGGAAATGTCTCCAGCTCAAACGCGGGGGGCGTTACAAGATAGATCTGCGGCTGCTCGGGAAGTGTGGGGTCGTCTGACATGGGCGGACTTTCTGATACGTTTTCACCGTTCATAGACCCGCCGGGCGTTGCGCTGCAATGGGGCGCACGGTAGGAGGCGGTATGTCCGAACAGTTTACACCGCCCGCCGCCCACCCCGCGATAATCCTTGTGCGCCCTCAAATGGGCGAAAACATCGGTGCCAGTGCGCGCGCGATGTGGAATTTTGGCCTGCATCACATGCGGGTCGTGGCTCCTCGGGATGGTTGGCCCAATGAACGCGCTGTCGCCTTGGCCAGCGGGGCAGGGCGTGTGTTGGATGCGGCCCGCCTTGTCGATACCACGGCCGAGGCCTGCGCTGACTGTGATTTCGTCTTTGCGACCACCGCGCGCGACCGTGATCTGACGAAGCCCGTGTTCACCCCCGAGGCCGCGATGCAAGAGGCGGCCAAGCGCATGGCCATAGGCCAGCGTGTGGGTGTGCTGTTTGGTCCAGAACGGGCAGGGCTGGAAAACGATGATATCGCGCGTGCAAATGCGATTGTGTCCGTACCGGTGAACCCTGATTTCCCCTCGCTTAACCTTGCGCAATGCGTGCTGTTGATGGGGTATGAATGGCGCCGCCAAGTGGAACAGGCTGAGGCTACTCAAATGGAAATGGCGGGCACGGTTTGGGCCAATCACGCTGAGATTGACGCCTTGGCCGACCATTATGAGGCGACGCTGGATCGTGCTGGGTTCTTTTTCCCAGAGGCAAAGGCCGCGTCAATGAAACGTCATCTGCGCAATGTCTGGAGCCGCATGCCCCTGACGCGCGCGGACGCCCAAACGTTCCACGGAATGATGCGCCAAATGGTCCGCTGGAAAGAACGCGGCTAGGCCCGCGACCTTGCGGCGCATGGGTTGCCGCGCGCAACTATCTGAATAGATATGACGAGAACGAAATTCTGGAGGGCAGAATGGCCGGACGCTCGATTTTTGAAGATGTGACTGGGGCCGAAAAACCGGCCACACAGGCGGGTGTGATTGATCGCACCGGCCGCTCGGGTGGCCGCAAGGCTGTGCGCGCTTGGTTGGGCGTTTTGTTTGGTTTGGTGGTGCTAATGATCGCCGTGGGTGGTTTGACCCGCCTGACGGATTCCGGGCTGTCGATCACGGAGTGGAACCCGATCTCGGGTGCGGTTCCCCCCCTTAATGCCGCGCAATGGCAGGCGGAGTTCGACCTTTATCGCGCGATCCCCGAATACCAGTTGCAAAACCAAGGCATGAGTATGGCTGAGTTCAAGGTCATTTATTGGTGGGAATGGGGGCATCGCCAGTTGGGCCGTGTGATCGGGCTTGTCTGGGCCGTTGGCCTTTTGGGCCTATTGCTAACGCGTAAGGTGCCGGCGGGCTGGACGCCGCGGCTTGTAGCGCTTGGGACCCTTGGTGGGCTGCAAGGCGCGATTGGGTGGTGGATGGTGTCATCGGGCCTGACGGGCACCATGCTCGACGTGGCCTCGTACCGTTTGGCGACGCACCTTGGATTGGCCTTTGTGATCTTGTCGTTGATCGCGTGGTACATGCTGATGCTGTCGCGCCCACAGTCAGAGCTGCTGGTGGCCCGCCGTGAGGGCCACGTGCCTTTGCGCCAATTCGCAACTGTTCTGCTCGTCATGACATTCGTGCAAATCCTGCTGGGTGCGTTGGTCGCGGGCATTGATGCCGGCCGCAACTACGTTGACTGGCCGTTGATGGCCGGGGCGTTCACGCCGCCCGAGATGTGGGTGCTAGAGCCCGTTTGGCGCAACCTGTTTGAGAATGATGGCACGGTTCAGTTCTTCCACCGCATTGCGGGCTACGTTCTGTTCTTGGGATTGATCTGGGGCTGGTTGCGTGGGCGCAAGTCGGGCAATGCCGCCACATCTGCGGCCTTTGCCGGGGTTCTGGCCATGGGCGTTGTCCAAATGCTGATCGGGATCGTGACTGTAATGAATTCCGCGCCTTGGCACCTCGCGATTGCGCATCAGTTTGGCGCGGTCGTTCTGATCGTTCTGGTCATGCGGGCCCGTCACCGTGCCGTATATCCCCTGCCACAATCCGTTCGGAGCTAAACCATGCCTGCATTTGACGACCTGATGGCGCACCAACGCGAAACCGAGGCTTTGGGGCAGGTCGCGGGTCGGCTTGGCTGGGACCAAGAAACGGTCATGCCCCGTGGCGCGGCCCCGCAACGAGCCGAGGAAATGGCCGCAATGGAGGGCGTTTTGCACGCCCGCCGCACCGATCCGCGTATCGGTGATTGGCTGGACGTGGCCAAGGCCCCCGATGCGGCGGGGGATGCGGCCCTGCGGTTGATCCAAGAAAGCTACACGCGCAACAACAAGGTGCCCGCACGATTGGCGGCGGAGCTGGCCCGGGTCACATCGCTGAGCCAAGGGGAATGGGCCAAGGCTCGCGCAGACGAAGACGTCGCGGCCTTCTTGCCACGCCTCAACGAGGTCGTCGCCTTGCGGCGTGAAGAGGCAGCCGCGCTGGCCACCGGTGATGACCTTTATGATGCGCTTCTGAACGATTATGAGCCGGGCGCGAATGGCGCTGAGATCGGTGCGATGTTTGACGCCATGCGTCCGCGCTTGGTCGATCTGCGGGCGCGCGTTCTTGCGTCAGAACCAGCCCCCAAGGTGCAAGGCACGTTCCCAAAGGCCGCTCAGTTAGCTTTGTCAGAGAAAGTCGCACGGGCCTTCGGCTACAACTTTGACACCGGGCGCATTGATCTGGCCGTCCACCCCTTTAGCTCGGGCTCCGGGCGGGATGTGCGGATCACCACACGCGTGGCGGAGGATGATCCGTTTAACTGCCTCTATTCGACGATCCATGAGGTCGGCCATGCCTGCTATGAACAGAACATTGACCAAAGCTACCTGCTGACGCCCTTGTCACGGGGCGTATCGATGGGTGTTCATGAAAGCCAAAGCCGCATCTACGAAAACCAAATGGGTCGCTCAGAAGCGTTTACTGGCTGGCTTTATGGACAAATGCGCGATGCATTTGGTGATATCGGTGTGCATTCTGAGCGCGATTTTTATCGGGCCGTGAACCGGGCCGAGGCGGGATATATTCGTACCGAGGCTGATGAGGTGAATTACAACCTGCACATCATGCTGCGCTTTGATCTGGAGCGCGCGTTGATCGCAGGTGATTTGGCCGTTGATGACCTAGAGGCCGCATGGAATGACCGTTTTGCCGCTGACTTTGGGATTGTGGTGGATAAACCGTCCAACGGGATTTTGCAGGATGTCCACTGGCCAGTAGGCCTGATGGGGTATTTCCCAACCTATGCGCTTGGGAACGTTTTTGCGGGCTGTTTGAACGTGGCGATGCGCACGACAGTGCCTGATGTTGATGCGGGCCTCGCGCGGGGTGATGCAACGGCTGCAACCACATGGTTGCGAGATGCCGTACAAACCCACGGCAGTCTGCGTACCCCAGTTGAAACGATCAGCCACGCCACGGGTGCAGCACCGGGACCTGAGCCTTTGCTCAGCTACCTCGAAGCGAAATTTAGTGATCTCTACAGCCTCTGAGCGCGCACGGTCTTGGCCTTGTCCAAGGCCTCACTCACCAAATCCAGTTCCTGCGCGGGACCGGTAACGCTTTTGCGCGCGAGCGTATGGCGGGACAGGTGCCGGACTAGGGTTCTGCGATCGGCCTTGATCAGTTTTTTGAGCAAACCTTTGATATAGGGGCGGTAATCGCGACGGGCGCGCCAAAGTTTTGCAAAGGTTGGCCGCGTTAGAGAACCGGTCATCGCCGCCTCACACAGAGGCGTCAGAAGGTTCATTCCGTGCAGCGTCGTCAAGACGCGGGGTCCCGCGTGGGGGATGCGCAGATGCGTGGTGTGGTCGTCTTGAAACAGGCTTGCGTGCATCGCATCCAGTGTCTCGGTTGGATCCGAGATGACAGTCACATGGTTGGCCGCCTGAACCGACCTAGGCGCATAGCTGTAGCGCGGGCCCCAGCGGAGCGACCAAGCCTTGCGGTTGCGCACCTCCCACGGGACCTTGGCGCGTTCAAGCGTCGCGATAGGCTGCATCAACAAAACCTCGGCCCCTGGGGCGGCCACGCAAAACGCCCCCGCGCCATAAGCCCCCATACCGGCCCCGGCAAAAAGAACCGTGTCAAAATCATCGAAGAACCCCTCATCCGTGAGGTCATCGACAAAATCGAACAGGTCGGGGCTGCGAAACCACGTTGGCCCATCGGCGTGGATCATCAGGAGTGAAGCATCGAGCGCAGTCGCCACATCCGGCCCCCACAGTTTGGCACCACTCTCGAACGTGACCAAAAGGGTATCACCGGCGGTCACATGAAAGGCACGGTGCTGCGCGTCAATGGCTTCAAAAAAACCAAGCTCATCGCTGAGAATTTGCAACGCTGCAAGCTGGTCGCTGTTCTGTTCAAACATCTGTGCCCCCACAGGCAAATAAATTGATGATGCCGTCTCAGCACCCGCAATTTGGGTAAGGCGATGACAACTGTGGCCGAATCTTGTCGTTACCTAGCGCGGAAATGTGGCCGGAATTGGGTTGTGTGCTGGGATAATCCTATCGTCTGGGCAGGTTCTTGCGCGGTCAGTATCGTGGTGTAAGTATTGTTTCCAATTTCATAACGGACAACCCCGGCATCAAAAAATGCCGTAAATTGACGGGCGCGACCCCCTTACATAGCTCCATAACAAACCCCACCCACAGGGCTCAGCCCCCCTTTCGTCTCGCAAAAGGCTGGCGTAGGGTTCACGCAACACTGTGAGGGAGCATCAACCATGAACGTCACACGAGAAATCAAAGCCAAAGACGCGCCAGACATGGGGACCTTTGACTGGGCCGATCCGTTTTACCTAGAGGATCAGCTTAGCGACGATGAGCGCGCCTTGCGCGATGGGGCCGCGGCCTTCGCGGCCGACAAGCTCGCCCCGCGGGTAATCGCCGACTACGCCCAAGAGGTCGAGGCCCCTGAAATCTTTGCCCAAATGGGCGAGGCGGGTCTGCTGGGCATCACAATCCCCGAGGAATACGGTGGCCTTGGTGCGTCCTATGTCACCTACGGCCTCGTCGCCCGGGAAATTGAGCGTGTCGACAGTGGCTATCGGTCCATGATGTCCGTGCAATCGAGCCTCGTGATGTATCCGATCTATGCCTATGGCAGCGAAGAACAGCGGGTGAAATATCTGCCGGGTCTGGCTGCGGGCAGCTTGATTGGGTGTTTCGGCCTGACCGAACCTGACGCAGGCTCTGACCCCGCTGGTATGAAAACCCGGGCAGAGAAAACCGCGACCGGGTACCGGATTACGGGCTCGAAAATGTGGATTTCGAACGCGCCATTTGCGGATGTGTTCATCATCTGGGCCAAGTCTGAGGCGCATGGCGGGAAAATCCGCGGCTTCGTGCTGGAGCGCGGCATGGACGGTCTGTCCGCGCCTAAGATCGGCGGCAAACAATCGCTGCGAGCATCCACGACGGGTGAAATCGTGATGGACGGTGTTGAGGTCGGCGAAGAGGCGCTGCTGCCGCATGTCCAAGGGCTAAAAGGTCCGTTTGGCTGTTTGAACAGGGCCCGCTATGGCATCGGCTGGGGTGTGATGGGTGCTGCAGAGTTTTGCTGGCATGCGGCCCGCACCTACGGGTTGGATCGCAAGCAGTTCGGCAAGCCCTTGGCGCAGACACAGCTGTTCCAAAAGAAACTTGCTGACATGCAGACCGACATCACCTTTGGGTTGCAAGCCGCCCTTCGGGTAGGTCGTCTGGTGGATGAAGCCCGCGCGGCACCAGAGATGATTTCGATGATCAAGCGTCAGAACTGTGGCAAGGCGCTAGAGATCGCGCGCATGGCCCGCGACATGCACGGCGGCAATGGTATTCAGGAAGAATACCAAGTCATCCGTCACATGATGAACCTTGAGACCGTCAACACCTACGAGGGCACCCATGATGTTCATGCCCTTATCTTGGGGCGTGCACAGACGGGTTTGCAGGCGTTTTTCTAGGGAAATAGTGCCTAGGGTCGGCTAGCTGAATTCCAGACTGTCTGTTTTATAAAGCAGCGGTCTGGTCAGCGACGAAAGCGAAACCCTAGGTCGGTTTTCACTGTCGAAGTTGTTGGATGACAGATAACGCTCGAAACACGCGCGCAGGGCGGGCCATTCGCTGTCGATAGCGGCGAACCAAGCGGTGTTTCTGTTGCGTCCCTTACTGATCGTCGCCTGTCGAAAAACACCTTCATAGGACAACCCAAGGCGTTGCGCGGCCGCGCGGCTTTTGGCGTTGAGAGCGTGGCATTTCCATTCGTAGCGCCGGTAGCCGCTGTCAAAGGCCCACGTCATCATCAAAAACATCGCCTCGGTCGCCTCAATCGTGCGCTGCAAAAGCGGTGAAAAATGGATATGGCCAACTTCGATTGAGCCGTCACCGGGATTGATCCGCAGAAAACTCGCGACGCCAAGGGGGCGATTGTCAGACAGGCGTATGATGGTGAAAAACACAGGGTCTTCGCGCCCGGTCTCACTCTCAAGCCATGCTTTATAGCTGGGGAAATCGTGGAAGGGACCGTAGGGCAGATAGGCCCAGTTGCGGTCATCTGTGTCGGTGGTGTTGGCGTCGTATAACCTTGGCGCGTGGCGATCAGGGTCCAAAGGCTCTAGTCGCACGGTCTGGCCGTGCAGTGTTATGCCCGATGGGCGCGGAGGTGCGGAAAAACCCTCGACACTGAAATCCTGTTTCATGGGCAATTCCGCACTCCTTTGGGTATCGTTAGGAAATTATTCCCACTCAATCGTGCCCGGAGGCTTGGATGTGATGTCATAGGTCACACGGTTGATGCCCTCGACTTCGTTGATGATCCGCGTGGCGGTTTCACCAAGGAATTCATGGGTAAACGGATAGTAATCCGCAGTCATCCCGTCGACCGAGGTCACCGCGCGTAGGGCGCAGGCATAGTCGTAGGTACGGCCATCGCCCATCACGCCAACGGTCCGCACCGGGAGGATCGCGACAAAGGCTTGCCAGATATCATCATACAGCCCGTGCTTGCGGATCTGGTCGATGTAGACTGCATCCGCTTTGCGCAGGATGTCCAGCTTGGCGCGGGTGATCTTGCCGGGGCAGCGGATCGCAAGGCCGGGGCCGGGGAAGGGATGGCGCCCGATAAAGCTCGCGGGCAGACCCAGTTCACGCCCCAAGGCGCGAACCTCGTCCTTGAACAACTCGCGCAGCGGTTCCACAAGGCTAAGGCCCATTTTCTCGGGCAGGCCACCGACATTGTGGTGGCTTTTGATCGTCACAGAAGGACCGCCTGAGAAGCTGACGGATTCGATCACATCAGGATACAGCGTGCCTTGGGCCAAAAATTTTGCATCGCCAATGGCTGTCGCGTGCTTTTGGAAGACGTCGATGAACAGTTTGCCGATTGTCTTGCGTTTAACCTCCGGATCGCTGATCCCTTCGAGCGCGCCCAAAAACAGATCCTGCTCTTCGGCGTGGATCAGTTTCATGTTGTAGTTGTCACGGAACATCGTGACGACTTCTTCGGACTCGCCCTGACGCAGCAGACCGTGATCCACAAAGACGCAAGTCAGCTGATCCCCAATCGCCTCATGGATGAGGACCGCGGCCACCGAGCTGTCAACGCCGCCGGACAGGCCACAAATGACCTGATTGTCGCCGACTTGGGCGCGGATCGCCTCAATCGCTTGTTCGCGGTAGGCGCCCATGGTCCAGTCGCCGGTAAACCCGGCCAAACGCACAAAGTTTTCGTACAGACGCGCGCCTTTGGGGGTGTGGTGCACCTCGGGGTGGAACTGCACAGCATAAAAATCGCGCGCGGTATCGGCCGTGATGGCGAACGGCGCATTTGGAGAGGTGCCAAAGACCTCAAACCCCGGCGCAATCGCGCTGACGTGATCCCCGTGGGACATCCAGACCTGCTCCGCACCGCCATCAAACCAGCCGTCCAACATCGGCAGGGCGGATTTCGGCGTCACATAGGCGCGACCGAACTCAGCGGTGCCATGGCCCCGCTCAACGGTGCCGCCAAGCATGTGCATCATCACCTGCTGGCCGTAGCAGATGCCCAAGATTGGCACACCCAGATCAAACATCGCCTCAGGCGGGCGGGGCGATCCGGCGTCGATCACACTGGCCGGTCCACCGGACAGAATCACCGCCTTGGGCGCAAAGGTTTCCAAAAACTCGGCTGTCACGTTTTGGAACGGATGAATCTCGCAATAAACGCTCAATTCCCTCAGGCGACGCGCAATAAGCTGGGTCACCTGGCTGCCGAAGTCGATGATCAAAAGGCGCTCGTGGGTGCCTGTATCCGTCAAGGTATTTGTCATGGCGCGGGTCTACGCCTGCAATGATGCGTGCGCAAGCGTGGCAATGTCGCTTTGCGCCCTCAAGGGGCGGAAAAGAGCCTCGCGCCCAGGGGATCGCGCGCTATGTGATGTCCAACTGTAGCGCGGAGGGTGCCATGAGTAATGTAGCAGAAACAGGTCGTCGGCGGAGC
>Ga0228634_1001897_pt1 | contig 11228 bp, 9 predicted proteins | sample 42DmetaG_FD_190063 | JGI IMG/M metagenome (GOLD analysis project Ga0228634, IMG submission 190063) | Seawater microbial communities from Monterey Bay, California, United States - 42D | ecosystem: Environmental > Aquatic > Marine > Coastal | place: USA: California | collected 2016-09-27
TTTCTATATCACGTATTTCAGAAATGTAATGGTTTGCAATTGAAGAAACATCAGAAAGATTATACCGCATTAAGTAATTTTTTATTCACTTAAAGTTAATCAGAAAAAAAAGATAAGCAGGATAAAACAAAACAATAAATTGTGAAAAAAAATAATACATTCGCATATGACTGAAATCAAAAAAAACCATTCAAAAAAGGTTGCCCTGTTGATTACCGTTGCCGCATTAGGATACTTTGTAGACATATATGACCTTGTATTATTCGGCGTTGTAAAAGCCGAAAGCTTAAGTATAATTATGGATGGTCAATCTGTTGACATGCAAGCATCTACAGGTAAGTTTTTATTCAATATGCAGATGCTTGGAATGTTAATCGGTGGAATACTTTGGGGTGTTTTGGGTGATAAAAAAGGAAGAATAAAAGTCTTATTCGGATCGATTCTTCTATACTCTATTGCAAACTTAATTAACGCATTTGTAACGGATGTAACTACTTATGCTGTCGTTCGCCTTATTGCAGGGATTGGACTAGCTGGTGAATTAGGAGCAGGGATCACATTAGTCTCTGAAACCATGTCAAAAGAAAAACGAGGGTATGGCACTATGATCATTGTAACCTTTGGTGCGCTCGGAGCGGTTGTGGCATCACTTGTCGGTTCTGAAGGCGCAGTAATTGGAGATTTAATATATAACATTTCAGGAGCGCAATTAGCGAATTGGCAGGTCACCTACATCGTTGGTGGATGCCTTGGCCTTTTACTCCTTTTACTGCGTGTTGGTACCATTGAATCGTCTTTTTTTCAAACGATGAATCAGGATGATAAGGTCAAAAAAGGTAATCTTAAAATATTATTTTACAACAAAAAGAACTTTATAAAATACCTGCACTGTATCATCATTGGAATACCTATATGGTATGTAGTAGGCCTATTGGTCATGAACTCTAAAGATAACTTTGCGCCTATGATGGGTATTTTTGATATTGAAAATGGACAGGCTGTTATGTACACATATATTGGATTATCCGTAGGTGACCTAGTTTCTGGAGCACTGAGCCAGTGGCTGAAAAGTAGAAAAAAAGTTGTTGGACTCTATTTAGGTTTTACCCTTGTTTTAGTCACATCTTTTCTATTCTTTATGGAAGGGGCTTCGAAAGATCTATATTATATTATGTGTTTCTTGTTGGGAACTGCAACAGGCTATTGGGCGCTTTTCGTTTCTATTGCCGCGGAGCAATTCGGAACAAACATTAGATCCACCACAGCCAATACAATACCCAATTTTGTTAGAGGCTCTGTCAACCTCGTTATGCTCAGTTTTGGATTCTTAACTACGCTTAACATAGGAGATGCTTGGTCTGCTTATTGCGTTGGTCTTGTATTTATCTTACTTGCGTTGTATAGTCTCAGCCAACTGAGCGAAACATTTGGAAAAGACCTAGACTACTTCGAAACCGAATGATTACTTCTTTTCTACAAACGCAGAAATATTTAAAACGTGTTCTTTAGTTTCTGTATTCGCCATTACACGAATAGATTTACTTTGCTTATTAAGCTGTCCAACCTTTGGATGAAAAACAACTTCGATTTTATCACTTTTGCCCGGAGCTATAGGTTCTGTTGGCTTTGAAGGTGTTGTACAACCACAGCTTGCTTTTACATCATTGATTATCAAAGGGGACTTCCCCGTGTTTGTTACTCTGAATACTGTCTTGTTGTCGGTATCTTCCTTAATTTTTCCAAAATCATGTTTCATTTTATCAAATTTAAGACTTGTGGTTTCATTGGCTTTCTCAGTTCCATCCAAAATTTCCAAAAGTTCAACATCAAAAACTAAAGGCATAAATGGCTTAATAATAGAACCTGGTTTTCCATTTGCGCCATAGGCTAATTCTTGAGGTATATAAAATCTGTATTTCGAACCTTCAGACATTAATTGAAGCCCTTCAGTCCATCCTCTTATTACTTGATTCAATCCAAATTCAGAAGGTTGATTCCTATCAACCGAGCTATCAAAAACATCACCATCAGGAGTCGTACCATGATAATGCACTTTTACTTTCGTTGTGGGACCTGGCTTTGGACCTTCCGTTTTATTCAATACTTCATATTGCAGTCCACTTGATGTAGTGATCACACGCGACTTCTTCTTATTAAGCTTCATAAAATCTTCACCCTGTTTTTTGTAATCAGTGGCAGCTTCTTCTGTTATCACAACATCTAACGGAAGATCAGATGAACAAGAATAAATTATTAAAGTAAAGAATAATGTAACTATCATTAAGTGTCTGTAATTCATATGTTTATATTTTTTATTTTAAAGAGTTTCGAGTTTTTGTTTTGGCTTTTTAGAAGAAAGGTTTCTTTAAAAAAATGTGCCCACGACTGGATTCGAACCAGCACACCTTACGGCACCACCCCCTCAAGATGGCGTGTCTACCAATTTCACCACGTGGGCATTTTCTTTGCAAATATAGACTATTTTTCATTTCAGAAATCAATAGAATTAAAGTAAACATCTTAAAAATTTCATATACATTTGTTTGTAACAAGAGCGCATGAGTAATTCAAATGTTAGCAAAATGACATTCGCCGGTATCCTAATCAGTACCGGTATTGTTTTCGGAGATATAGGAACCTCCCCTTTGTACGTGTTTCAGGCTATTACAGGAGGTGGCAAAAATATTAGTGAAGCTTTTATACTCGGTGGACTTTCATGTGTGATTTGGACACTTCTTTTAATTGCAACCTTTAAGTATGTCTTTTTTGCATTAAATGCTGACAACAAAGGAGAAGGTGGAATATTTGCACTTTTTGCTTTGCTAAAAGACCGCAGGTATCGCTGGATCATTATTCCTGCCCTGATTGGATGCTCAACGCTTATAGCAGATGGCTTTATAACACCTGCAATCTCGATTTCATCTGCTGTAGAGGGACTAAACAATATTTATCCAAATTTGAGGGTGATCCCTATTGTTGTTACTATTGTTGTTATATTATTTGCTGTCCAGCAGTTCGGAACCAATGCGATTGGTAGGCTATTCGGTCCTGTAATGGTCGTTTGGTTTTCTTTTCTAGGTTACCTAGGGGCGATGCAAATTGTGGATAACCCAACGGTACTAAGAGCTCTCAACCCATGGTGGGCCTTTAATCTCATCGTAAATATTGAGGGTGGTTTTTGGGTTCTAGGAGCTGTTTTTCTATGCACAACGGGTGCAGAGGCGCTTTATTCCGATCTAGGACATTGCGGAAAAGATAATATTCGTGTTAGTTGGGCCTTCGTAGCAACGCTTTTAGTCACTAATTATATGGGGCAAGCCGCATTGTGTTTAAACCCAGGATTTAGCTTAGCATCAGGTCAAACTGTATTTTATTCCATGGTACCTGAAAGTATAATGCCTTTTGCCATAGGCATTGCGACAATAGCTACAATCATAGCATCTCAAGCCCTAATTACAGGTGTATTTACATTAATGAATGAGGCCATAAAACTTAAATTATGGACAAACTTGAAAGTCAAATACCCATCTGATCATAAAGGACAGATTTATATTCCATTTATCAATTGGTTTTTAATGTTTGGTTGTCTTCTTGTTATTTTCATATTCAAAAAATCAAGTGCCATGGAGCACACTTATGGCCTAGCCATAACGATTGACATGATAATGACCTCCATTCTTCTCGGTTTTTTACTCATCGTGAAGCATCCAAAAAGAAGGATGGTATATCTTTTAATTTTCCTGATGTTTATATTGATTGAAGGTGTGTTTTTAATGTCAAACCTCGGCAAGGTAGTATCCGGAGGTTGGTTCACTCTTGTTCTGGCTGCTACATTCTTTTCTTTATTATTCTTATACAACAAAGCAAGAGAATTACGCACGAGCATCACCGAGTATGAGTCAATGAAAAAAGTGACTCCACTTCTTGCAGCCGTTAAAAACGACCCTAAAATTCCATTTGATGCAACAAATCTTGTTTTTCCGACACGAAGCAATTCTCCAAACAAATTGGATACGACGGTTTTTCATTCTTTGTTTAACAAAAAACCCCGCAAGGCCGATATCGTTTGGTTTCTTCATCTTGATATACAAAATGAGCCTTGGGGTGTGCATTATTCCGTGAATGAAATAATTGATAAATCTTGTTATTATGTGAGTCTTCAGCTTGGATTCAAAGAAGAACATCACATTGAATACATGATGCGTAAAATTCAGCGGAAGATGGTAGAGAAAAATGAGCTTTCCGGAGAAAGTGTATTTGAAGCTGTTCGAGGAAACATAGATGAAGTAGATTATCGCTTCGTGGTTATTAACTCAAGAGTTTCCATCGAAAATGACCTTACCCCATTTGAAAAAATATGTGTTAAAGCCTATCGTTTTGTTAAAAGCACAGGATTAAAACCTGCAGAAGATTTTGGTTTAGATAAAACCAATGTAACGGTTGACTACGTTCCGATTTCGGTAACAAATACTTTTGAGCAGGATGTCATTGAAGACTTTGAGGATTACTCAGTCACCTAACTTATTGAACTCATGAAAATACACGTTCTTAATACTGGTTATTTCAAGCTTGACGGAGGCGCTATGTTCGGTGTTGTTCCTAAAAGTCTTTGGTCGAGAACGAATCCTGCCGATGAAAACAATATGTGCTCTTGGGCACTTAGAAGTTTGTTAATTGAAGATGGCAAAAAATTGATACTTATTGACACGGGTATGGGAGATAAACAATCCGATAAGTTTTTTTCTCATTATTATTTACATGGAAATGATTCACTTGATAAAAGCTTAAATAAGCTTGGCTTTAACAGGGATGATATTACAGATGTTTTCTTAACGCATTTACACTTTGATCATTGTGGCGGTGCTGTCGAGTGGAATAATCAGAAAAATGGTTACCGACCAGCTTTTAAAAATGCAACTTATTGGAGTACAAAAGACCATTGGAACTGGGCTGTAAATCCAAATGACCGTGAAAAAGCTTCTTTTTTAAAAGAAAATATTCTACCTATTCAAGAAAGTGGGCAGCTTAAATTTGTCGAAAAAACAGGCGACTATTCAAAAGAGATATTCAATAATTTTGATGTCTTATTCGTAGATGGGCATACGGAGAGTATGATGATTCCGCATATTCACTACAAGAACAAAACTTTGGTTTTCATGGCTGATCTTTTGCCTAGTGTAGGACATATTCCGCTACCTTATGTTATGGGATATGACACTAGACCTTTGACAACTTTAAAAGAGAAAGGAATCTTTCTCAATAAAGCAATGAATGAAAAATACGTATTGTTCCTCGAGCATGACGCCATGAATGAATGCTGTACTTTAAAAGAAACTGAAAAAGGAATTCGACTTGATGAGCATTTCGATTTTAAATCCATGTTTTAAATGAGTACGAAAAAACCTTCTGACGAAAATAATCCGAAAGCTTATACGAATAAGGACCAATGGGAGGATGATTTGGACTTACCACCAATTGGGCACAAAAAAGAAAGTACAAAGAAGCCAATCCTTGAAAAAGCTGCATTTGATAAAAAGCCTAAAAAACTTAAACCCATCAATACCCTTATCCTACTTATTGCAGGATTGACTTTAGTTATTGGCTCATACTTCATTTTCCGCGAATCAACCGACAAAAAGCAACAACAAGCAACAAATAAAGAGTATATTCAAATGATTGATGATGAAAATAAAATCATTGAACAAACTGAAGATTCAGCAGCAATTGAAGTTAAGAAAGAGCCTGAAATTCAGGAAGAATCTGTAATTATAGAGGAAATCGAGGAGTCCATAGATTTGCAAGATGAAGAAATGGAATATGAAGGACCGAAAAACTACCATATTGTTGTAGGATCTTTTAAGAACGATACCTATGCGCAAAACTGGCTCGATAAAACTTCATATGGAGAAATAGATATCCAATGTATTCGAGAGTATGATGGATGGTACCGTGTTATTTTGTTTTCATATTCATCGAACGAACAAGCGGAAATTACTCTTGACGCCGTTAGAAATGATTTAAAATTAAAAGCATGGATAGCCTATATGAATTAAACGGACCCGATAAAATCATTGAAAAAATGCTCAAAAAAGATGCATTTAGCAATTGGTTAGGATTGAAAGTGGATGAACTTCATGAAGGATATTGCGCATGCTCTTGTATTGTCAAAGAAGAAATGCTGAATGGCTTTTCTATTGCTCATGGTGGGATTGCTTATTCTCTTGCGGATACAACGCTTGCGTTTGCCGCAAATAGCTACGGCAAGCAGAGCTTTAGTATTGAAACTTCAATTTCTCATCTGCAAAAAGTTAATGCACATGATCACTTGTTTGCACGTTCAAAAGAAATACACAGAGGAAAGAAAACAGGGGTGTATCATGTCCATGTTTATAACCAAAATGAAACCCTTGTAGCCATTTTTAAGGGCACGGTTTATATCTCAAAAATTCCTTGGTAAAATTATGCGTGCATAATAAATTTTTACTACTTTAGACTCCTGATGGAGCAAAAACAACCTTTACTCATAGATTTTATGTTGCGCCATGCTTGGCACCGCGTCTCGCGCATGTACAACAATACAGCAAGCACGGAAGGCATGACTATGTCTGTTGGCTTTATTCTCATGATAGTTGAAAAAGACGGAACACCCAGTACGCAGCTAGGTCCTAAAATGGGCATGGAGCCTACGTCTTTATCTCGAACCCTAAATAATATGGAAATGAGTGGACTCATTGAGAGAAAAGAATTTGCAGGAGATAAGAGAAAGGTGAATATTTTTCTAACGTCCAAAGGCGTTGAAAAAAGAAAACTCGTTCGAGATTTCCTTTTGGACTTTAACAGAAAAATCGCCTCGAAATTTAAAGATCGAGACTTGCAAGGTTTTATGAAAGTAATGAATGCCGTAGACCTAGCTATTGAAGAGGTAGAAATAAATAAGAACACAGAAGCATAAACATAAAATATGAAAAGATTTATTAGAAAAGTAGCCGTATTAGGCTCAGGAGTAATGGGTTCAAGAATTGCTTGCCATTTTGCAAATGTAGGTTGCGAAGTATTACTTTTAGATATTTCACCCAAGGAATTAGATGCTGCAGAAGCTAAAAAGGGACTCACCCTAGAATCTAAAGTGGTTAGAAATCGAATAGTCAATCAATCATTACAGTTTGCGCTTAAATCTAACCCCTCTCCTATTTATCTAAAATCATTTGCAACTAGAATTGAAACCGGTAATTTTGATGATGACCTTCATAAAATAAAAGATTGTGACTGGGTCATTGAAGTGATTGTTGAAAGACTTGATATCAAGCAGCAGTTGTTTGAAAAGGTGGAGCAATACAGAACCGATGGTACGTTAATTTCTTCCAACACATCAGGGATTCCAATTCACATGATGCTCGATGGTCGAAGTGAGGACTTTCAAAAACATTTCTGTGGAACACATTTCTTCAATCCCCCACGCTATCTTCAGCTTTTAGAAATCATACCGACGCCTCAAACAGATCATAATGTGGTTGAATTCCTCATGGATTACGGAGCAAAAATACTCGGAAAGAAAACAGTTCTATGCAAGGATACTCCCGCTTTTATTGCCAATCGTGTTGGTGTTTATTCTATAATGGCTCTTTTCCACGCAGTGAAAGAAATGGGATTCACGGTCAGTGAAGTCGATAAATTGTCCGGCCCCATATTAGGACGACCTAAATCTGCAACTTTTAGAACTTGTGACGTAGTTGGTTTAGATACGCTTGTTCATGTAGCCAATGGTTTAAAACAAAATTGTCCTGATGATGAAGAAAAAGAACTTTTTGAATTGCCAGATTACATAGCGAAAATGGTGGAGAACAATTGGCTTGGCTCTAAATCTGGACAAGGATTCTACAAAAAAACAAAAGATGAAAATGGTAAAAAAACCATACTTGCGCTAGATCTAAATACCTTGGAGTATAAAAAACCTGATAAAGTTAAATTTCCAACTCTTGAAATGGCCAAACCTATTGAGGACCTCAGACAACGTACGAAAATGCTCGTTATGGGAATGGATAAAGCTGGTGAATTTTACAGAAGAATCTTTGGTGGATTATTGGCTTATGTATCAAATAGAATACCTGAAATATCTGATGAATTTTATAAAATTGACGATGCCTTGAAGGCCGGATTTGGCTGGGAATTGGGACCATTTGAATCATGGGATTTATTCGGCTATGAGCAAGGCGTGAAATTTATTAAAGACGCAAGTAAGGAAATGGGTAAGGCCATTGAGGAAATGCGCGCAGCAGGGATGACGTCATTCTACAAATTAGAAAATGGACAAAAAATGTTTTTTGATATGGCATCGAAAAGCTATAAAGTCATACCAGGAACAGAAAAACTTGTAAGCCTCAACGCGCTTCGAGATGACAATAAAGTTTGGGGAAATTCTGATTGTACCGTCGTGCACATTGGGGATGGTATTCTAAATCTAGAATTCCACACTAAAATGAATACCATAGGAGGTGGAGTACTTCAAGGAATTAATAAAGCCATTGAATTGGCAGAACAGGATTATAAAGGACTTGTAATTTCAAATACAGGACAAAACTTCTCAGCCGGGGCTAATGTAGGTATGATTTTTATGATGGCTGCTGATCAAGATTTTGATGAGCTTAATTTTGCAGTTAAGGCATTCCAAGACACAACAATGAGAATTCGTTATTCCAATATACCTGTTGTTGTTGCACCACATAATATGGCATTAGGAGGGGGATGTGAAATTTCTCTTCATGCTGACAAAGTTGTTGCTCATGCAGAATTGTATATGGGGCTCGTTGAGTTTGGTGTTGGCCTCATTCCAGGAGGGGGTGGTACCAAGGAATTTGCCAAACGCCTATCTGATGAGCTGCATAACGGAGATATTAAAATTAATAGACTTAGGGATCGATTCCTTACAGTCGGTCAAGCGAAGGTGTCTATGTCAGCATATGAAGCATTCGATTATGGTTATTTGAGAGAAGGTGTTGATGAAGTGGTTGTTTCAAGAGACCACCAATTAGCAAGAGCTAAAGCCGCATGCTTGGAGCTTTCCGAGAAAGGTTATGTTCCGCCAAAAAGAGAAAAAAACATAACAGTTGTTGGCCAAGAAGGACTAGGAATCGTATATGTAGGGGCCAACTCAATGTTGTCAGGAAACTACATGTCAGAACATGATCGTGTAATTTCAGAAAAACTTGGTTTTGTTTTGTGCGGAGGTGACCTATCAGAAAACACAGTTGTTTCAGAACAATACCTGCTGGACTTAGAAAGAAAAGCATTTCTTGAACTTTGCAGAGAAAAGAAAACGCTAGAACGTATTGAAAGCATTGTTAAGTATGGAAAAATACTGAGGAATTAGTGGTTCATTATTTTCACACTAACCCTTCTATTTAGCGATCTTTCCTCTAATGTATCTCCTTTATTTAGTGTATTTCGTTCGCCTTCGAATCTCAAAATGATTTGATTTTTGTTCAATCCAGTAAATTCGATGATAAAATCCTGAACGGCTATTGCTCGCTTTCTTGACAAATCAAGATTATATCGCTCAGTACCTGTGTGATCCGTATGACCCACAATATAAATTACAGAACTTTGATTAATGGACTGAATTAAGTTTTTCAATTTAATTAATTCGTCGAAAGAAAGGTCAAACTCATCAAATTCGAAATAAATCATAGTACTCAAATGCTCCAGCTCTGAACTTGGAACTTCAATAGTAGTATCCTTTTCATCTTGAGACTTGTGAAATGCAAAAAAATCAACCTTAAATTCTTCGTATCGTTTGGATTTAGATGTTATTTTGTAATGTTGATATTGCTCTTCAGCGCCTTCAACAAAAACATCAGCAATAGAAAAACCTGAGGGAACATTGATAGAATATCTTCCATATTCGTCTGAATAAGTAGTTCCTAAAATCAAACCTTCTGACACGATACGAACTGGCTTTTGAACAGGTGTATCATTAAACATAATTTTGCCATACACCAAAACAGTAGGATCAGGCTTTAAAGATTTTTTTTTACCCCTTAAATCTGCGTAATAAATATCCAAATCCCTTATAAAATAGGCCGCTTCTCCCCTTCCTGAAATTACAAAACCCATATCATCCTTTCTCGTATTAAACGGTTTTCCAATATTCATAGGTTCCTCTGCGTTAACGCCGTTCCATGTAGTTTTATAGATATCTAGCTTACCAAAACCATCATATCCGTCAGAAGAAAAGTAAATGGTTTTATTATCAGCAGCTATGTATACAGAGCGTTCATCCCCGCTTGTACTTACATTTAAAAGTTTTGGAAAGGTCCATACACCATGCTTTTTGATACTAAAATAAAGGTCCATTTTTCCTTTATAGCTGGGTCCGCAAGCAACAATAAAAAGATTTCCATCAGGAGAAATAGCCATGCCATCAGTAGCATAGCCTAAATTGCTTCGATAATGTTTTCTAAAGAACTGATTAATCCCCCCTCCTAATCCTTTAACATTTTTCAATTTACCATTATCTATTTCAGCTACATAATAAGGTCCTCCGGAGGACTCCCAAGAATTCAGCCAGCTTTGGAAATAAATATTTTCACCATCATAGGAAACTGATGGCTCATCTTCACCATTATTAGTATTGATTTGATCAATATACTCAGGATTAGTCCAGGTTGAATCCACATATGTTGACTTATAGAGATCTCCATCCCCGAATGATTTATTGAAAGGCTTTCTTCTTGTAGACATAAAATAAAGCTCTTTCCCATTTGGCATAATAGAAAGATTACATTCTCTGAAATTTGTATTTAGTTGATTTAAACAACTTATACTCACCTTTTCATTGTTTAGCACCGCTATTTCTTGGCCTAAAACACAACTAAAAGGAAAGGCAAAAAAAAGTAAAATCCGAGCTATGTCCATAAGGCGTTATATATAAAATTCAATTTAGTAAAAATGTTACAAATGATTTTTTAAAAAAGTGTTTTGCATTCGAAAAATTAAGCTTACTTTTGTATCTCCTTTTTAGGAACGAACATTTTTGAATCTGACTGTTGTCAGAGATCGCAAGATTAAAAATATGGTCTGGTAGTTCAGTTGGTTAGAATACCTGCCTGTCACGCAGGGGGTCGCGGGTTCGAGTCCCGTCCAGACCGCAAGCCCATATGGCTGTGGGATTAGAAAAACCGTGTAAGTATCAAGTTTACACGGTTTTTTGCTTTTTGATAGTTTCCTACTTA
>Ga0228634_1001902_pt1 | contig 11211 bp, 8 predicted proteins | sample 42DmetaG_FD_190063 | JGI IMG/M metagenome (GOLD analysis project Ga0228634, IMG submission 190063) | Seawater microbial communities from Monterey Bay, California, United States - 42D | ecosystem: Environmental > Aquatic > Marine > Coastal | place: USA: California | collected 2016-09-27
TGATACGTAACTTCAAGGTTTCCTGTTGGGACTCCACCGGTAACCTGACTATCGGCATCGGTCAACATAAACTCACCAAAGCCATCATTGTCAGGATCACAGAATTCTAAGGGGTCGGGTTGAAAAATATCTGGGGGTGGAATTACTAGTAGATCCATGATAAATGTCTCAAAGCATCCCGTCGTATTATCTTCAACACGAACCACTATAGTTTGAGGATTGCTGATATTGGTATAGGGTTCCGGTAGTATAATATTATTGTCTGCATCTGTTTGGCTAAGGTGGTACGAGACACTTAAAAATGGATTGCCTCCAGTAATTAATTCGTTCTGAGAGCTCAAATCAAATTCAGCTTCATCGTTTAGTGGTAGGTCGTCACAGAGTTCGAAAGTTGGAACTACCGAATAGACCGGAGCACTTCCAACGACTAAATTAAAACTAAGTATTGTGACACAGCCCGCTGAATTATCTGCACGCACCCATACCACTCCACCTGAGCTTGAATAAGCATTAGGAGTTGGTATTTGAGGAGTACCTGCAATGGCTTCAGCTTCTGTTTCAAAATAAGCTAGAGAAACTCCAATTTGAGAGTTTAATATTTCAGAGTCTTTCGATAATAGATTAAAAAGTTCCACCCCATCACCACTTACGTCATCGCATATTAAATAATCTGATATCGGATCGGTAATCGCAGGTGATTCATCTACTTGCAGAACAAGTTCAGTAAGGTCAAAACAATTAGAGTTCGTTAAAATTTCTACTCTTGGATATAAAATTTGATAGCTAGGGATAGTATTAACAAATGGAGTGGTAGTATCGATAGCATTAGCTCCTGTTTCTGCATCGGATAAAGTAAAGTGATAGGTGACGTTTAAATTTGGGTCTCCACCTGTAATTTCAGCATCTTTTATCGTAAGATCAAATGCTGCCAAGCCATCATTTGGAAATTCATCGCAAAGGATAAAGGGTGTTGGTTCAGTAGCTTCAGGGGCTTCAAATATAAATAATTCAAAGCTACCTGTTAAAAAACAGCTAGGGTTTGCATTGTTCTCAATTCTCACAAAAATAATTTCTGAGGGTCCAGTAGCTGTGTAAAGGTTTGAATATGCATTCGCTCCCGTATCCGCATCTGGCTGTGAGCCGTGGTAAGTTATATTGTACAAAAGAGGATCTAGTGTGTCCAAAACTTCTAAATCTTTTAATAAAGATAAATCGACCTCTAAAATACCATCGTCGTCGTCGTCACAAAGTTCCGAATCGGTTAAGGCTCCTATAGATATGGGTGCAAATTCGATCAGAAAAGAATCGGTTGCGAAACAAGTTTCCTGAATAATAACTCTAATATCATCAATCGCAAGATCATTACCACATACTCCTGTGATATCATTGTTTAAAACAATTTGGATCGAGGTATTAGGACCGCTGTTAAAGGTAAGCGAATAGTTGATCCAATTTGGATTGCTCTCATTTACTACATTACCCGTAGAATTAGTTGCTATGACTGTTCCAGTGGCATCTTCAATTTCATAGACTACCCTTGAGTCGATACCAGTTCCTGGACAAATACCTGAATCTGTATCATACATCGTTGACATAACAAATTCAAAACTATAATCAGTGTTTGCAGCTACGGTTATTTCTCTTCTATATAATTCGTCAACCGCATCGGTAGCGTCAAAGACGATCATTCTTCCATCTATATCGCCGGAAGTATAATCCTCCATGGCTTGATGCCAACCAGTATTAAGGCCAGTCGAATTATTCGTAACCGCGTACTCACCAGCGTTTAATTGTGTGGCAGGATTGAAGATATAATTTGTAAAAGGACTCACTACTCTACCTAATCCGGTACCAAAATCTTCTAAAAATGCAGTGTCTTCGACCGATCCCTCTACACGAACAAAAACTTCTTCAACAGTTCCTGTGATTGGATAAGTTGTAGGAGTTGCTATAGGGTTAGCACCTGTGTCAGCATCTGTAGCACTATTATGGTAGGAAACAATGAAATCGTCAGGATTTTGCGAGCCAAGAACTATCGGAGTGTTGACGGTTAAATCAAAAACACCTGTATTGATTCCATCATCACATTGGAGTAGATCAATCGGAGGGTTTTCTATTTGCGGTGATGCTAAGTTTACAAAAAAACTGTCGACTGCAAAGCATGTGGGAGTTGCGATGTTTTCAACCCTTACAAATATTTCCTCTGCAGGCCCTGTAACCGTATATGGCACTGGATGAGGGTTGTTACCAGTGTCAGCATCTATTTGCGAGCCGTGGTAACTTACAAGGTACAGGCTTTCCTCCAAGGGACCTAATGCCTCCGTATTTTTTAGTAAAGGTAAATCTAGGTCAACAAAGCCATCATCATCGAGATCACAAAGATTATAATTTGTCATAGCTCCAACGGATACAACAGAAAAATTTATGTTAAAATCACTTAGAGCATAACAAGTTCCGGAGCTAATATCCTGTATTCTTAAAAATATTGGTTGTTGTGGCGGGCTACCAATAGGAAACATTGTTGGATTAGGAATAGCATTTACACCAGCGTCACTATCTGTAAAACTTTCATAATAGTTAACTTCAAAATCACCTGGAGTTTGAGTACCATAAACAATGGGCGTATTTTGTGTAAGGTCAAAAACACCATTGTTAGTTCCGTCATCACACTGAAAAAGATTTTCAGGGGTATTTTCTATAAGTGGATTTGGGTAAAAAATAATTTCAAAAGGAATGGTAATATTGCTTGGGGAAACCGTTACCTGGTAAATACCAGAATTTGTGACATCGATAGTAGGAAAACCAATACCATTAAATATTTCAATAAACCCTCCACCCAGTCCATCGTCATATTCCCATATGTAGTTAGTTGCACCAGCAGTGGTTCCATCCAAAGTAATAGTATCACCCTCACATCCTTCTGTTGAGCTAATGATTGAACAATCAGTTTCTCCAGCCCCAGGATCTCCTGCATTTGTTTGTACTAATTGAATAAATCCTGGATCATCGCTATAATTAGTTATCAGTAAAACATAAACTTCTCCGGGTTGTCCGTTAGGTATGGTAAAATTTTCAATTGCATCAATTGAATAGCTACAGTCTATTTCGTTAAAAGCTTGAAGTTCTGTAAAATCACATAAATTATCACCTTCAGCAAATGGTCCCCATGCAATAAAATCGACATCTAAACCTGCACCGGTAGGATTTCCATCCGAATCAAAAGCTGTATTTTGAATAATATCAAATTCTAATATACCAGATTGGTCAATCTGTAGGTAAAACCAAGCAGGAAAAGGTTGTGTAAACAAACATCCATAATCTGGTCCTACTTCAGCAGTTGCATCACAGGTAGGTTCGGTATTATTGCAATTTGGAAAAATTAAGGCTTGATTGCCCGCACAAAACGGATCCATTGCAGCACAAGTACCACCTTGAGAATAACAATTCTCAATAAAAAAAATAGAAAGAACTATTATTATTAGTTTAAACGGGGAAAAATTCACAGCAAATCAATTAAAATTGAAGCGAAATTTAAGAAAATTTTATGATATATTTTAATTTCAGATCTTCAAAATTATATTTTACATTTTTTGAATTTGTATCTTTGCAAATTATATTTTAAAAAAAGCTATGAACACGAATCATCTTAACAAGTTAACTGAAGAATTAGGAGAGGACCATATAGGAACTTCTGCAGAAAACCCTATCCGAAAGGATGCTTTTTTATTGAGCGATTCTGAAAAAATTGAAGCCATTCAAGTGGATGTAAAAAATATTCTTAACACATTAGGAATGGATTTAACGGATGATAGCTTAAAAGGAACTCCAAAAAGAGTTGCCAAGATGTTTGTTAATGAAATATTCGGGGGCTTGAATCCTGAAAAAAAACCAAAAGCTTCTACTTTTGAAAATAAGTATAAGTATGGGGAGATGTTAGTGGAAAAAAATATTACCCTGTATTCAACCTGTGAACATCACCTGCTTCCAATTGTAGGAAAAGCACATATAGCTTATATATCAAATGGAACGGTTGTAGGCTTATCAAAAATGAATAGAATTGTTGATTATTTTGCTAAAAGACCTCAAGTCCAAGAACGATTAACAATGCAAATAGTTAAAGAACTACAAGCTGTTTTAAATTCAGATGATGTTGCTTGTGTAATTGATGCTAAGCATTTGTGTGTCAACTCCAGAGGAATTAGAGATATTGACAGTAGTACCGTTACCAGTGAGTTTGGTGGAAAATTTAAAAATTCAGTAACTAAAAGAGAGTTTTTAGACTATATAAAATTAAATATTGAAGACAAACATATTTAATAATACTATATTTAGGTTTTAATATAAAAAATTGAATCTTTTACATCAATGAAACTTTTCGAGCAACAAGAATTAGTTATTTATAATTCTACATCCAAGTCTAAGGAAAAATTTAAATCAATAAATGAGGGTAGTGTTGGAATGTATGTTTGTGGTCCAACGGTCTACAATAATGTTCATTTAGGGAATTGCCGTACTTTTTTATCGTTCGATTTGATATTTCGATATTTAAAACACCTAGGCTATCAAGTGCGGTATGTTCGAAATATAACCGATGCTGGCCATTTAGAAAACGACGCTGATAGCGGAGAAGATCGGATTGCAAAAAAAGCAAGAATCGAGAGGCTAGAACCTATGGAAATCGTGCAAAGATATACCATTGACTTTCATCAGACGATGTCCTTGTTCAACGCCTTACCACCAAGTATAGAGCCCACTGCCACAGGCCACATCATTGAACAAATAGAAATTATTGAAAAAATTTTAGCGGAAGGTTTAGCCTATGTGGTTAATGGATCTGTTTATTTTGATGTTCATAAGTTTAACAAAAACCATTCTTACGGAAAACTGAGCGGAAGAAATTTAGAGGACATGGTAGCAAATACTCGTGATTTAGCTGCCCAAACCGATAAAAAAAACCCACAAGATTTTGCCTTGTGGAAAAAAGCTGAACCGGAACATATCATGCGTTGGTCTTCTCCTTGGAGTCAAGGTTTTCCTGGATGGCATTTGGAATGTACGGCAATGAGCACAAAATACCTAGGAAAACAATTTGATATTCATGGAGGTGGAATGGACTTAAAATTTCCGCATCACGAATGTGAAATAGCTCAATCTGAAGCCGCTCTTAAAACAAATCCAGTAAATTATTGGATGCATGCCAACATGCTGACGCTCAATGGTAAAAAAATGGCAAAATCAACGGGTAATAATATTTTACCCCATGAAATATTTTCCGGTAATAATTCTAAGTTGAGTAAAGCTTTTTCACCTACCGTGACCAAGTTTTTTATGTATCAAGCCCATTACAGAAGTATTCTTGACTTTTCAAATGAGGCTTTAATGGCGTCAGAAAAGGGGTTTAATAAAATGATGGAGGCTTATAAAATGCTTTCAGTAATTACATCATCTGATGAATGTAATTTTGATGCAAGTACATGGAAACAGTCCTGCTTCAATGCAATGAATGACGATTTTAATAGTCCTATTCTAATAGCCCAACTATTTGAGGCGGTAAAAATTATTAATTCAGCAAAGGAGGGAACTATTAACCTTGACCAAAATGCGATCACCATGCTTCAGGATACCATGCACACATTTATTTTTGACGTATTGGGTTTGCAAGATAATTTAGTCACTAATACTGCAGGAGATCATCAGTTAGGAGGGGCTGTTAATATTTTAATTGAATTGAGAAACCAAGCTAGAGCAAACAAAGATTTTGCAACCAGCGATTTAATTCGAGATCAATTAAAAGAAGCAGGAATACATTTAAAAGATGGTAAAGATGGTACTTCATTTACTACCAGCTAACTATTGAGGTCAATTACCAATAATGAATAAATTTAATTTTAAAAATTTTTCAATAGTTCTTTTTGTTATTTTGATAAAGGGTTATCAAAATTTTATTTCTCCCTTGCTACCATCCACCTGTAGATATGATCCAACCTGCTCTCATTATGCTATCAAAGCTCTAAAAATTCATGGATTATTTACAGGAACTTGGTTGGCTATAAAGCGCATTAGTAGTTGTCATCCCTGGGGAGGTTCCGGTTTTGATCCCGTTCCTGAAAAAAAAGAAAAGTAACCAAATTAAGGAATACCTTTCATATATTTACTTTTTTAAATTTATCAACAATAGTTTATGCAAATATTAAGTTTTGTTTGGGATCCATCACCAGGAATTGATTTAGGTTTTTTTATCATAAGGTATTACAGTTTAATGTTTGTAATTGCCTTTTCAATTGGCTGGTTTTTAACAAAAAATATTTTTAAAAATGAAGGTCAACCCGATGATAGGTTGGACAGTCTTTTTATCTATGTGGTGGTAGCTACTCTTGTTGGAGCTCGGTTGGGTCACGTATTTTTTTATCAACCAGAGTTGCTAAAAGACGATTTCTTTTCGGTTTTTCTTCCTTTTAGTTTTAAAAATGGGTTTCAATTTACTGGTTTTAGGGGCTTAGCAAGCCACGGAGCTGCAATTGGCATCATTACTGCCATGTACTTTTACAGTAAAAAAGTATTAAAAAAGCCGATATTGTGGATACTGGACAGAATCGTTATAGCCGTTGCAAGTGGTGCTGTATTTGTTCGAATCGGAAATTTTATCAATTCTGAAATTATTGGAACAGCAACTAACAGTGATTTTGGAGTTGTTTTTACACAACTAGGAGAAGATTTTCCTAGACACCCTGCTCAATTATATGAATCGTTTTGCTATGTTTTTGTATTTGTTATACTTTATTATTTGTATTGGAAAACAGATAAGAGAAACCAAATGGGGTATTTGCTCGGCACTTTTTTAGTACTGCTTTGGACCGTCAGATTTTTTGTTGAATTTGTAAAAGAAGCTCAAGTAGATAACAGAGCTGAATGGATTTTAAATACAGGTCAATGGTTAAGTATGCCTTTTATATTAATGGGAATCTATCTAATGAGTTCCTCTTCTAAACGACCTGTTAATGATTAATAAGGGTCTGGTTATAATTTTTTTATACTTTTTTCTGAGTGCTGTTCAATCCTGTGACCAACAGGTGAAAAAATCAATATCTATTACGAAAGAAATCAATTTTTCGAAAGAAGGCGAATTAACTTTAAGAAAAACAAAAAGTGATTCCGTATTTAAAACCTTAGATATTGAAATTGCTCAAACCGATTATGAAACTCAAACGGGTTTAATGTATCGTAAGTCGATGGAGGAGCACCAAGGAATGTTATTTATATTTCAGGAAGAGCTACCTCGATCGTTTTATATGAAAAATACAGAGTTTTCATTGGACATTATATACATCAATAAGAAAAAAAAAGTAGTGAGTATTAAAAAAAATACTATACCCTATGATAAAAATTCGTTACCCTCAGGGAAACCTGTTTTATATGTGTTAGAAATTAAAGCTGGACTTTCTGATCGCTGGGGAATTGAAAATGGGGATAGTGTGAGGTGGCTTCTAAAATAAATTGATTATATTGAAGATTATTAACCTGTTAAAATCTTTAAATTATGAGAAAAATTACGTTATTTTTTATTTTTGTGGGAGGTATAATGTTTGCCCAACAACCGCAGTCTTACCTAGAATTATCCAATCAAAACCAAACGAATGAGTTTAATGGTGAAACCGCCACTGTTATAAATAACAGTTCTCAAGGTATCATTGCAACGTATGTTGCTAAAGTGCTTTTTGATATTGGATTGGAAGAAAATTGTTCAGAACCAACAGTGACTTACGAAGATTTTCTCGGAGGTCCAATAGAAATTTTCGATTGTGGTCTTACCATGAGTAACGCAGGTGATGGTTGTTATGATCCAGGAGAACTTGAAATTGGATTTCAAATTTCTGCTTCAAATGGATCTAATACAGTAAGTATACCAGCAGGCGCTATTGGAAATACAGATCCTTTGGCTGGAGCAATAACTTTTGCTGAATATACCGTAGTTGAATTTACGCCTAACGTTTATGCAATTGCATTGGATTTATGGGAAAACAATGCTCCGTTAACCGATATTAGAGTTTTTGGGGAGACAGGAGATTTAATTGAAACGATTCAAGTAAATGTTCCAACAAATCTTCAAGTATTTTTTGGTATGATTGCTGACGAACCAATTTCAAAAATTGAAGTTCAAGGTGAGCAAGATAGTGGTGAGTTAGTTGGAAACTTGTATTTTGGAGCAACTTGTGAGGCTTTGTCAGTTAACGATAACATTTTATCTCAATTATCCGTTTATCCAAATCCTACAAACGATATCGTGACCGTTAAGATGCCATCAAATATAGAAGTAGTTTCAATGAAATTATTCGATGTGCTTGGAAACTTAGTTTTAAAAAATGCTAACACATCACGATTAGATGTTTCTAATTTGTCTTCTGGGTTATATCTTTTAGACATCACTACAACAGCAGGATCTGTTTCCAAGAAAATAGTTAGAAATTAATAAGTATAGTTAAAAAAGCCATCTATAATTATAGATGGCTTTTTAATAAATCACGTAGTTAACGGTAAACGTAAAGTTATTTTGGATATGGTCAATAGTTGCTTTATCGGTCAAGCCAATATGATAAAGAGATAAATTTCCATTTTGTTGGATTCTTGAATAGGAAAAATCAAGACTATAGCTTCCCAAATAAAACCCGATTCCTCCAGAAAAACCATTTAAGTTTCCTCTTGAACTTAATTCCTTATAAGGACTTTCTTGATATTGATAACCGCCTCTTAAGCTTAATCTATTTAATCTGTATTCTCCACCGATTTTGATGGTAGAAGCCCCTTTAAACTCGTTTTTAATTATATTGTTTTCATTATTAAAATAAGTGCTAGAGGAGTTGAAACGGGTGGCTTTGTAATCTTTATAGGAATAATCAACACTTATTAAACCTTTTTTTCCGAAGATATAGGCGCCGCTAAACGCTAATTTCCATGGAGTTGTTAAACGATATTTGGAGAAAATATTTACAATTCTTGGATTGATAAATTCGTTGTAAATTAATCCCTCTACTTCTCTTGTGGTTTCCAAATACTGCGAAGTCTCCTCATAGATATTATACCAAGTAGGAGTGTCAAAAGTTGCCGCAATTTTTAAAGAGTTGGTCATTTTTGCAATAGCACCAATTTGCGCGGAAAAACCTCCGCCATAGGCATATAAATCGTTTTGAAAACCAACATAACTAACTGTGCTTCCTGGATTGTTATTGGTTTCATTTAAAAAGGTGCTTTGTCTGAAATTAAAATTATTACTATTAAGATTGATTCCAACAGAAATAATATTTTTAATCTCAGCTGCAAAATTAAAGGTGTATTTTCCATTGTAACCAGAAGAACTATAGTAATATTTTTGATTAAAACTACCAGGTGCAATATTAGAATAGTATTCAGTATTTTCAGGATTATCGATATTTTCTGGGTCTATTATAAAGCTCTGATATCCTAGAAACGCATTTTGTGCAGAGACTCCATAGTTGGTTCCCAAATAAGCATATAAACTAGAAATCGTTTCATTATTTTGTAATTGTAGCAAATCAAGCGAAATTCCTTCAGCTTGCGCCAGAAAGTAATTAGCAATGGAGTTAGTGCCTGTTCCCGCTACAAAAATATCATTGTCAAAATTATTAGTTGCAACGTAATTGAAACCGCCAGAGAACTTATTAATTACAGATTTTTTATTTCTATAGTCTGATGAAAAAATAAAACCGGCTTGATTAAACTTTGAATGGGTATGTGTAGTCTCGGTAGTTGAACCAAAATAATTAGCGTTGTTTTTGTGGTTGAGTATTGAAAGAGTTGCTGAGCCTGTACTTTTAACAAAAATTGCACTGGCTGCTGGGTTAATAGCTATCGAAGAAACATCTGCTCCTAACGCACCAAAAGCACCACTTAATGCATTAAATCTTGCAGTTCCATTGAGCGATTCTGAAGAATATCTTAACGCATCTTCAATGGTTTGTGCCTTCCCTTTTGAGATTGATATACATACGATCAACAAAAACATCAACCTAATTGTCATAGAATATAAAATTAATTTTTAAAGCCCTCCACGTCTACCACTACCTCCGCGTGAAACGCTTCCTCCACGAGACCCACCACCATAACTGCCACTTCTGGAAGTATTACTTCTGTAGGAACTACTTGGTTTTGTGCTGGATCTTGCTCTATTACTGGTGTTGGATCTTGTTGGGGTTTTGGAAGTATTATAGTTTCTTTTTGAAGAACTTCCATTGGTTGAATTTACTTGATAGCTTCCCCTATTTGTTGCTCCAGTATTTCCGCTATTTAGAGTGGATCTTCTGTTGGAATTAGATCTTGAATAATTTATATTTGAACTGTTGTAATTTCCTCTTCGATTGTAATTATTAGTTCCTCTACCTGCATAATTGTTGTTGCTCCTCCCTCTGTTATAACTTCTTGCTCTTGTATAGTTGTAATTGCTTCGTCCTCTGTTATAGGCATATCCATGATACCCACCGTGTCCATAATACCCACCGTGTCCGTAATAGCCACCGTATCCATAGTATCCACCATAACCATACATTGGATACGGGTAAGGATAGCCCCATCCATATCCATAATATGGATAATATCCGCCCCAGTAGTAAGGGTAAACCCATGCAGAACCAAATCCAATATTCCAACCTCCGTAAAAAGGGGCATAATTATATCCGCCATATACATTGATAGAAATTTGTGTTGAATTAGTACCCCAAGCACCGTATTGCTCATCGTATTCTGAAATGTAGTCTCTTTTTTCTGTTATTACATAACCGTCAGCGTCCAGCGTGTCTTTTGAATGATAAGCTTCGACATCTGTTAGAATAGTGTTGTCCTCTGGGAGATCTTGATAATCAAGTGACTTTGTCTGAAAATATTGCTTGTAATAATTGTTTTTATCTTCTTTACTCTCTACTTCTACAATTATTTCTTCAGCCACGGGTGTATTGTTAGAGGCGTATATTCCGTCGTCCTTATCATAATTTTCAACCTTATAAGTTCCACATGAACCAACGAGTAAAGATGCCAACACAAGGATTGGAATCAAATTTAATTTTTTAAAATAGATAAAGGTTTTCATAACAATAGCAATTTAATTGTTGGACATTATAAATTTAAGTAGTTTTGCCGAGAACTAAACTAATTTTAACAATAATTACAATATTTGTGCCAAACACATTACTATGGCTAAAAATC
>Ga0228634_1001904_pt1 | contig 11196 bp, 3 predicted proteins | sample 42DmetaG_FD_190063 | JGI IMG/M metagenome (GOLD analysis project Ga0228634, IMG submission 190063) | Seawater microbial communities from Monterey Bay, California, United States - 42D | ecosystem: Environmental > Aquatic > Marine > Coastal | place: USA: California | collected 2016-09-27
TAAATAATTCTGACATATCTGTTACCTGACTTACATCCCAAGTAGAGATATCTCCATAGGTAGTTGTGGCTGAAGAGGAGTCGGAAACCCATAGATCTACTGCTGTTTGAATATTAGCATTTGTAATTGGGGTTTGAGAATAGGATACTACAGATAGTATCATTAAAAATGATATAGCAATTTTTTTCATAAACGTATTTTTTTTGTAAACTTAGTATCTAGTCCAATGATTATATTTTAAATCTCTAAAAATCAATAGCTATTTTTATTTATTTACTAGATAAATGCTATTTTTTCTCAGTTTCCATCATATTAATTTGTCTCAATTTTTGACGAGCTGAATTTGCTCCAGGATAGGTATTCAAAGCTTTTAGATAGTATTCTTTGGCATTTTCGTAATCTTTCTGATTTAAATAAAACTCAGCCATAGAATCGTAAGAATTATATCTATCTGGGTTATTAGTCATGTAGTCTTCAAAAGCAGATTTTGCTTTATCTAATTGTTCAGCTTGTACATAGCTATATCCAAGAAAATTAGTAATGTGTCCGTTGTCATCTTCACCTCTAGAAACTCTAGCTTCTCGAAGATTTTCTAATGTCTTAATTCTATTGTTAAGATCATTTCTAGACCATGCATGATAAAATTGAATAAAAGGACCTGTTGGGGCATCTGCAATCATTAAATCCCATACTTTTGATTTGTCGCCTCTTCCAAAAATAGTTCTATTTCCATTTTTATTTGGTGTGTCCAGTAATGAAACAAATCTTTTGGAATTTTCATTTTTATCTTTCACCAACTCTTTTGCCTTATTATAGTGGTATTCTTGCTGAGTTGAATTGGGTCTAGATAAACTAGCTAACATTACGTGCGGAGCAAATAAAGTTGAATCTAACTTAACCGCTTTTTCAAAGTATACATGAGCTTTTTCAAATTCTATGTGTTCAAAGTGCCTAATCCCTTCAATAACTATGTCTATGTCGCTTGGACTGCTGTTAAACCACATAATACCTTTTGGAGCAGGGTCTTCTGCGTTATTTTTATCTTGACATGAAAACAACAGGATTGATGCTAAAAATAAGATTTTCTTCATTTTGATTATTTTTAAAATTTATATTATTAATTAAAAGTTACTATACAATTATATTCAATTATTTTTATTGGTTATTTTTTCATAAACCTTATTGTAGCTTGGTTTTGATTTTCTCTAATTTTAATTAAATAAACTCCTTTAGGAAGAAAATCTACATCTACTTCTTTTATTGTTTTAACAGAAAATATTTCTTTTCCTAATAAATCAAATACTGAGATAGTTGCCATCGTTTTAATACCGTTGATATATAATTTATCTGTTGCTGGGTTTGGATAAATTAAAACATCTAGTTGGTTTAGATCATCTACACTAGCAGTTGAACAATCTGAACCAGCGTCTGTTATTGTCCATCCGTAGGTATCTATTAGAATTTGTCTGGCATCTGCACCATTACAATAATTTACACCTAATGCACCTAAAGAGACTCCAGACTGAACATCTTGCTGTGACCAACTTTTTAATACATTGTCATAATTATCTGTTGAAAGATCAGAATTATCAAACATATATGTCATATCGGTAACCTTACTAACATCCCAATCATTTAGTGGTTGATTGAAAGCTGTAGCATTCCAGAACATCCTAGACATATCAACAACATTACTTACATTCCAAGAACCTATATCTTGATTAAATGAAATTGCTCCTTTGAACATCTCAGACATTTCAGTAACATTACTCACATCCCAAGAACTGATATCTGAATTAAATGAACCTGCTCCATCAAACATTCTATATGTATTTGTGACGTTACCTACATCCCAAGAACTGATATCTTGATTAAAAGGTGTAGCTACGAACATATAGCTCATATTGGTGACATTACTTACATCCCAAGAACTGATATCTTGATTGAATGGGGTGCCAAAAAATATAGTCCCCATTGAAATTACATTACTAGTATCCCAATTACCGATGTCTTGATTAAATGGAGTACCCCGAAACAAAGAGGAAATATCTGTAACATTACTTATATTCCAACCACTTATATCTTGATTAAAGGAAGTATTAAAAAACATAGCTCCCATATTAGTAACGTTACTCACATCCCAGGTACCTAAATCTTGATTAAATGAGGAAGCTCTTACAAACATTTCCTCCATTGTAGTTACATTGCTAACATCCCAAGAACTGATATCTGCATTGAAATCAGATTTATCAAAAAATGCGAAAGCCATTGTGGTTACCTGGCTTACATCCCAAGTTGGCATAGATCCGTATTCTGACGAAGCACATAAACCATCTGCTGGATTGGTTGTTAAACAGGTATTAATAGCATCTTGGAAATTAGCATCTGTAATAGCAGTTCTACAAGTGGTATCATAACCACCATCTGTAATAGTCCATCCATAAGTATTTACCAGCGTATTTCTGGCTGTAGCTCCGCTACAATACATTGTTGAACCTGCTCCTAGAGATACATCTTGTTGTAAGTTTTGACTTGCCCAACCAATAAGTATTGAATCATAATTATCGGTAGATAATGATGTGTTTTCAAATATCTCATCCATTACAGCTACATTAGTTACATTCCATGAACCTATATCTTGATTAAAGTTTGTTGCTCCATAAAACATTTTCCACATATCTGAAACGTTAGAAACATCCCATTCTCTAATATCCTGGTTAAATAATGAAGCGTTAGCAAATAATCGACTCATATCAATTACGTTTGACACATCCCAACTACTAATGTCTTGGTTAAAAGAACTAGCTCCAGTAAACGTACTATTCATATCTGTTACATTTGATACATCCCAACCACTAATATCTTGATTAAATGCCCTTGCATCTAAAAAAGTATTTCTAAGGGAAGTTACATTGCTTATATCCCAGCTGCTTATATCTGAATTGAAATTTTGAGTGTAGATAGCTAAGCTAGACATATTAGTAACACTAGAGGTGTCCCAAGTACTTACATCTCCATTAAAGGAGTTTGCTCTTGCAAACATAGCACTCATAGAGGTAACATTAGAGGTGTCCCAATTGTTTAGATCTTGATTAAAACTATCTGCATCTTCAAACATACTATCCATATTAGTAACCTTACTAACATCCCAAGAATTAATAGGTTGATTAAAAGATGATGCTTTATCAAATACACCTGTCATTTTTGTTACATTGCTTGTATTCCAACCACTTATATCTTGATTAAAAGAAGTAGCTTCTCTAAACATATAATCCATATCTATTACATTACTTACATCCCAAGAACCAATGTCTTGATTAAAAGCTTCAGCATCTATGAATGCTCCACGCATGCTAGTAACATTACTCGTATCCCAACTACTAATATCTTGATTAAAAGAAGTATTCTTCCCAAATAAATCTTGCATATTGACAACACTACTAGTATTCCATCCTCCTATGTCTTGATTAAAAGGTACATTATAAAACATACCATACATATTGGTTAAACTCCCTGTATCCCAATTACTAATATCTTGATTGAAATTAGATAATCTAAACATTCCTTCCATTGAAGTTACATTGCTAACATCCCAAGTACTAATATCTGCGTTAAATGCAACTTTATCATTAAATGCTGAAGTCATATTAGTCACTTGGCTTACATCCCAAGTTGGCATAGATCCATATTCTGACGAAGCACACAAACCATCTGCTGGATTGGTTGTTAAACAGGTATTAATTGCATCTTGGAAATTAGCATCTGTAATAGCAGTTCTACAAGTGGTATCATAACCACCGTCTGTAATAGTCCATCCATAAGTATTTACCAGCGTATTTCTGGCTGTAGCTCCGCTACAATACATTGTTGAACCTGCACCTAGTGAAACTTCTTGTTGTAAGTTTTGACTTGCCCAACCAATAAGTATTAAATCATAATTATCGGTTGAAAGATCAGAATCATCAAACATACCATTCATATTAGCCACATTAGACACATCCAAATTACTAATGTCTTGATTGAAAGAGGATGCTCCATTAAACATCTCAGCCATAGTTATAACTGAGCTAGTACTCCAGCTACCTATGTTTTGATTGAAAGAACTAGCAAGTGAGAACATGCCTGCCATATTGGTTACATTAGATACAGCCCAGCCTCCAATAGACTGATTAAAGGAAGTAGCTTCATTAAACATACCAGTCATATTTGTGACATTACTAACATCCCATTCATTCAAAGGTTTATTAAATGATGTAGCCTGTCTAAACATTTCATTCATTTCGCTAACACTGCTAGTGTTCCAGCTACCTATGTTTTGGTTAAAGGTAGTTGCTAAATAAAACATTTGAATCATGTTTGTTACACTGCTGGTGTTCCAAGAACTTATATCTCCATTAAAAGAGGTAGCTCCCCTAAACATATACACCATATTAGTTACACTACTCACATCCCAAGAATTTAAGTCTTGATTAAAGGCGGTAGTATTTATAAATACTGCACGCATATTAGTTACATTACTCGTATCCCAACTACTAATATCTTGATTAAAAAAACTATTATTACCAAATAAATCTTGCATATCGGTAACACTACTCGTATTCCAATTACTGATGTCTTGGTTAAATGGTGTATTTGAAAGCATAAATCGTATGTTAGTAACCTTACTCATGTTCCAACCACCAATATCTTGATTAAAGGAAGAGTTGTTAAACATCCCGTCCATTGTTGTTACATTACTCACATCCCAAGAACTAATATCTGCGTTAAATGCAACTTTATCATTAAATGCTGTATTCATATTAGTTACTTGACTCACGTCCCAAGTTGGCATAGAGCCATATTCTGACGAAGCACACAAACCATCTGTTGGATTGGTTGTTAAACATATATTAATGGCATCTTGGAAATTAGCATCTGTAATAGCAGTTCTACAGGTGGTATCATAACCACCGTCTGTAATAGTCCATCCATAAGTGTTTACCAGCGTATTTCTAGCTGTAGCTCCACTACAATACATTGTTGAACCTGCACCTAGTGAAACATCTTGTTGTAAGTTTTGACTTGCCCAACCAATAAGTGTTGAATCATAATTATCTGAGGATAATGAGGTGTTTTCTAACATTTGATTCATATCCGATACACTACTTACATTCCATGAACTAAGATCTTGATTAAAGTTTGTTGCACCACTGAACATTAAACCCATTTGCTCAACACTTCCGGTATTCCAGTCACCTATATCTTGGTTAAAGGGTGAGTCTTTAAACATTTGATACATATCTGTTACGTTAGCTGTATTCCATTGCCCTATATTTTTATTAAAGGATGTATTTGAAAACATGGAGTTCATCGATGTAACATTAGCAGTATTCCAAGTTCCTATATCTTGGTTAAATGAAGTTGCTTCATAAAACATAAAACTCATATCAGTCACACTACTAACATCCCAATTACCAATATCTTGATTGAATGGTGAGCCATTAAACATACTATACGTACTAGTTACATTACTAACATCCCAAGAACTTATATCTTGATTAAAAGCAGTTGCTTTATAAAATATCCAACGCATATCAGTCACACTACTTACATCCCAAGAACTTATATCTTGATTAAAAGGAGTCTCGTAAAATAATGACTGCATAACATTAACATTACTTACATCCCAAGCTCCAATATCTTGATTAAATGGAGTACCCAAAAACATATAACGCATCTCTGTAACCTTGCTAACATCCCAAGAACCAATATCTTGATTAAATGGAGTTTGATAAAACATCCCCCACATAGTGGTTACTTTTGAGGTATTCCAATTACCAATATCTTGATTAAAAGGTGTACGCCAAAACATTGATCTCATTTCGGTTACATTACTAGTATCCCAGTTTCCAATATCTTGGTTAAAAGAAGATCTAATAAACATCCACATTAAAGTAGTTACATTACTTACATCCCAAGAACTGATATCACCATTAAATGCCGTTGCATCATAAAACATTTGAAACATGTTAGTAACACTACTCACATCCCAATCATTTAAATTTTGATTAAAAGATGAGGCATCTAAAAACATCCCTTCCGTAGTAGTTACATTGCTTACATCCCATGCACTAATATCTGCGTTAAATACTTCTTTACCATTAAATGCATTAGACATATCTGTTACTTGACTTACATCCCATCCTGTCATCAATCCATATTCTGACGAAGCACACAAACCATCTGCTGGATTGGTTGTTAAACAGGTATTAATCGCATCTTGAAAATTAGCATCTGTAATAGCAGTTCTACAGGTGGTATCAGAACCACCATCTGTAATAGTCCATCCATAGGTATTTACCAGGGTATTTCTGGCTGTAGTTCCACTACAATACATTGTAGAACTTGCTCCTAAAGGAACACCTTGTTGTAAGTTTTGACTTGCCCAACCAATAAGTATTAAATCATAATTATCTGAGGATAATGATGTATTATCTAATATCTCATTCATATCCAGTACACTACTTACATTCCATGAGCTAAGGTCTTGATTAAAGTTTGTAGCTCCATAAAACATCTGATTCATTGTTTGTACATTTCCTGTATTCCATGAACCAATATTTTGGTTAAATGAAGTTGCTCCTGAAAACACTTCTGACATGTTAGTTACACTGCTGGTATTCCAAGAACTAAGATCTTGATTAAATAAAGGACTGTTGGTAAACATACCTAACATGGTAGTAACATTGCCTATATCCCAACCACTAATATTTTTATTAAAAGATGTAGCACCTCGGAACATATAACTCATAATGTTTGCTTTGCCCACATTCCAAGAGCTAATATCTTGATTAAAAGCAGTTGCATTGTAAAAAACACCTTTCATGTTGGTTACGTTACTCACATTCCATGAACTAAGATCTTGATTGAAAGAACTATTATCTCCAAATAGATCCTCCATACTTGTAACATTAGAAGTGTTCCAATTGCTGATGTCTTGGTTAAAAGATGAGTTTGCAAACATATAAGATATATCAATTACGTTTGCAGTATTCCAAGAACCTATATCCTGGTTAAATGGAGTATCTTTAAACATTGCACCCATTTGTTCAACACTTCCGGTATTCCAGTTACCTATATCTTGGTTAAAAGGCGAGCCTGTAAACATTTGATACATATCTATAACGTTAGCTGTATTCCATTGCCCAATATTTTTATTAAAAGAAGTGTTTGAAAACATGGAGTTCATTGATGTAACGTTAGCTGTATTCCAAGATCCTATATCTTGGTTAAATGAAGTTGCACCAAAAAACATCTGATTCATAAAGGTAACCTTAGCGGTATTCCATGAACCAATATCTTGGTTAAAAGAAGTAGCATTTAAAAACATCTGAAACATAGAAGTTACGTTACCCGTATCCCAGTTACTTATATCTTGGTTAAAATCTGAAGCATCAGAATACATTCTATACATCGTGGTAACGTTACCTGTATCCCAGTCACTTATATCTTGATTAAAAGGAGTATCAGAAAATAATTGCTGCATAACAGTTACATTACTAACATCCCAATCGCCAATATCTTGATTAAATGGAGTACCTAAAAACATATAACGCATATCAGTCACACTACTTACATCCCAAATGCCAATATCTTGATTAAAGTTTGAGTTGTAAAACATCCCCCACATGGAGGTTACTTTTGAAGTATTCCAATTACCAATATCTTGATTAAAAGGTGTACCCCAAAACATTGATCTCATTTCGGTTACATTACTAGTATCCCAGTTTCCAATATCTTGGTTAAATGAAGAGTTGATAAACATCCATTTTAAAGTAGATACATTACTTACATCCCAAGAACTGATGTCACCATTAAATGCTGTTGCACCATAAAACATTTGAAACATGGAAGTAACACTACTCACATCCCAATCATTTAATGTCTGATTGAAGGCACTAGCACCAAAAAACATCCCCTCCATATTAACTACACTGCTAACGTCCCAGTCACTAAGATCTGCATTAAAAGTAGTTTTCCCACTAAATGCATTAGACATATCTACTATTTGACTCACATCCCAGGTTGGCATAGATCCATATTCTGATGAGGCACACAAACCGTCTTCTGGATTGGTTGTTAGGCATGTGTTAATTGCGTCTTGAAAATTAGCGTTAGTAATTGGGGTTGGAGAATATAAATACAACTCAGATATTTCTTGAGTTGTTAAAGGTCTACTCCAAATACCAATGTCATCTATATCACCTTTCCAAGGGTCAGATGCTGACGAAGTTTTTCTTCCTATATTAAAAGGAACATTAGAAAGGTCTACCGCTCCAAAATTATTAACCCAATCTTGAGATACATTATCGTTTATTAAGTCACCATTGATATAAAGTTTACTGTTTCCAGTATTAAAATTATATGTAAGAACAAGATGAGACCAAGTATTTTCTACAACACTATTTTCATTTAAACCACATCCCAAAATCACATTAGGATTAGTGTTACTAATATAACCATCCCACTGATTTAATGCTGAATTTACAGATACTTGAAAGCCTTTTTGTTGTCCATCTGTATTTCCGATTTGTAACACTCTACTACTTGAAGGATAATCCAAATACTTATACCATAGAGACAACGATATTCCTTCTTGAAAATTACTAAAAGAGGAATTGTGATTTACATCGATATATGAATTTGCTGAACCAGGAAATGAGTAAGAAGATGAAGGGGTTCCAAATCTATCGGTTGATAAAGCTACACTTCCTTGAACAGTTCCGTGGTTGTCATTTCCACTTTCATCTTGTGAATTTCCATTAAATGGAAACCAACTGATTAAACCATTTTGTGGGAGATAACTAGGAGTTTGAGAATATGATACTGTAGAAAGTATCATTGCAAATATTATGATAATCTTTTTCATAAAGTTGGGTTTTTAAAAAAAAATAATATGGGAGGGGGAAAAATTTTTGTTAAAATATTAAAAAAATAATTAATATTTAGTACATGTTTAGTACATGTTTTATGTAACTAAATAGATGAATTTAATTTATAAAATTAAAAAATACGAACTTCTCTATCCCGATCTATGGCGCGCTGATTAATGTCAAAATCATAAGAAAGTGAAACTTCATGCACACCACCAGAATTTAAAATACTTAATGTATTTACATCGTATGAATAACCGAATCTATATCCTTGCCATTTTAAACCAAAAAAAGTTGTAAAACCATTAATTAATTTAGCATCATTAGAATATTTGTTAGTATTGGTTCTCAGTGTCATCCCTAAAGAAATTTTATCATCAAATATATACTGTGTCCCAATATCTAACCTTGTTAAAGGGCCTTGCTTAATAAAATTTGACAACATAAATACTTTACTTTTACTGGCAAAATATCTAGTATATTTTGTTGGGAAGGGTAAATAATATTTTGCATGTAATGAGAAAAATATATCTAACGGAATATTTCCATTTTCAGTTAATGAAATATTAGGCTTATTTAAGTGTTTAAATGTAACTCCTATCCATGAATCTTTGTTATTAAAAAGAAGAGATGAGCTATAGTCAAAATATGATTTTCTAGATGAGAATAATGAAAGGTTTTCAGAACTTGTGGGAAGAAAAACAAAATTTGCTTCATCAAAATCATCACCAAAACGAAGGTTTTGAAAGCCGAAACTTTTCATTCCATACCCTAAAGACACACTTGGTCTAAAAAACCAGGTATCATTAATTTGAAATGCCATAGCAAAATTAATATTCAGTTGATTAAATGTGTAATTTGAACCATCTTCTTTTTGATTTAATAATGTAAACCCTATTCCACTATTATAACGTTCAAACCAGGTGTCTGCAAAGACAAAGTTAGAGTATGTTTTAACATTAGTATTTCTCCATTGAGATCTGAAAATAGAGCCTAATTTAGTAGCTCTTATTGCTCCTGTAAAAGATGAACTTAAATTTTCTGGAACTATGAAGTTTTGAGAAAAAATAATATCTTGAGAATAACTTTTAAAACAAGTTAATAATAATATTAGTAAAATTAAATTAATTTTTATTTTTTTCATCTTACCTAATTAAAGTTATAGTAACATTTCTTACAATCTCTTTTCCATACATTGTAACTCCTCTCATTATCATTACATATTTTCCACTTTGTGCTGGTTTACCATTTAATGTTCCGTCCCATCCTAAAAATCCATTTTCATTAACACCTTGTTCTAATTTTTCAGAATACACCAATTGTCCCCAACTATTGTAAATTAAATATTGGAATTGTTTAAATGATTTTTGAAATGGTTTTATTGTGTCATTTTTATAATCTCCATTTGGTGTAAATGCATTTGGATATGCAAGTTGCTCTTTAGAAACTTTTATCCACTTTTCACGTGTGAAAGTACAACCAGAATTGTGGAGAGCAGTTAAAACTATTTTATAAGTACCCGTTTCTGTGTATCTGTAATTTACACTTACGCTATCTTGAACCTGACTACCATCTCCAAAATCCCAAACAAATGTTAAGAAATCTCCACTATCCAATAAGTTAAATTCTATTGGATCTTGAATAGAAAATTCTGGTTCTCCAAAGAAATCTATATCATCATTTATATCTACAAGTCCGTCATCATTTGTATCAGCATCATTATCGTCATTTACTTCTGCAACTAACAACTCCTGATTTTCTATAGATTGAATACTAAATTTTGGAGTAAATAAAGATGGTTCTGGAATTAAAACAGATGCAACATTTGAAGTTGTTGGACTACATCCAACACTAAAGACTACTTCTGCGTAATAAAATATTTCACCAACTGTATCAAGAGGTGGTGAATAAGTAACATTCGTTGCTCCTGTTATTAATATGCCGCCTACTGAACTGTTAGTTGTATTTGAATACCATTGAAAAGATGGTACTCCTACTCCGTTCTGCAATTCAACTTCTAAAATAACCTGATCTCCATTTATACAAGCCAAAAATGTATCAGAAATAAGAGTTAATGTTGGATCATTTACTATAACTGACGAGGTATTACTTACAACAACACATCCAGACTCTGATTGAGATACTTCTACATAGTAATAGGTCGTTCCTAGAACTGTTGAAGTTGCTGGAGTGTAAGTAAATGCATTTGCTCCTGAGATTGGTGTACCTCCGGTATTACTATTTGTTGTGTTTGAATACCATTGGTAACTAAAAGCAGTTCCTG
>Ga0228634_1001928_pt1 | contig 11076 bp, 11 predicted proteins | sample 42DmetaG_FD_190063 | JGI IMG/M metagenome (GOLD analysis project Ga0228634, IMG submission 190063) | Seawater microbial communities from Monterey Bay, California, United States - 42D | ecosystem: Environmental > Aquatic > Marine > Coastal | place: USA: California | collected 2016-09-27
GTAAATATCTCAACTTTAGCAACTGGTTCTTATGTTGTTAAAAATTCAAAAGGTGAAGCTAAAAAGCTAATCATTGAATAATCTATAATTATCAAAGAATTAAACATGGGGACTTCGGTCTCCGTGTTTTTTTCATTTTACAAAGTCTCCTTAGAGTTGAAAAAAAACAAACATATTATATGAAAAAGTTTTTAAACATATCACTAATAGCCATTTTGCTAGGTATCAGTTTTTCAAACACGCATAAAAACGAATTTCCAAATACGTTTATTCAAAAAGATGTAGTATTGGATATTGATTCCTGTATTTTAAAAACAAACAATTTTATAAATGTAATTGAAAACCAAAGGAAGATAGATTATATTGAAAACTATAAAGACCTAAGATCAAATTATAAAAAAATCGAAACTTATATTGTTTTTAGATACCCTGTAATTGATAAAGCTATTAATGGAGGTCCAGTTCCAAGCTTTACAAAAGATGTTGTAATTCTTCATAAAGATGAACCTACTGGATTACAAGTCATCGAAGAACTGATCAATGAAGAAGTTATCGAAAAGAAAGTAGTACTAGAAAACCTTTTAACGATTAAAAAAAATCTGATTACACTAAAACAATCAATAATAAAACTTCCAATCCTAAATTGGGAAATATTAGAAGCTAATCATTTAGCAATAACTAAAATGATTACCTTAAGTTTAAGCGGATTCGACTCCCCTGCTCTACTTTTAAGTATTCAAGATTCTAAAACTGTATTAGAACAAATTCAAAAAGACCTAATTCTATTTAAACCATTTACTTCTAAAAATTATGAATGGAACAAAACAAATGATTTGATCCACTCTACTATTCAATATTTGGATACCAATACTGACTTTAATAACCTTAACAGGTACGATTTATATAGGAACTATTTATTACCACTTCAAAAAGCCATTAAACAATTACACATAGATACTGGGTATGAGCAATACGAAGAAACAACAACGATAAAACGTTCTATCGGTAAAGGCCAACACCTCTTCTCTAAAACTTATTTAGATCCGCATTATAGCATGAAAGGAAATAACACCTCTCACAATCAGAAGCAAGTCGAACTTGGAAAAACACTTTTCTTCGACCCAATCTTATCAAAAGAAAATAATTTCTCTTGTGCTTCATGTCATAATCCTTCAAAAGCTTTCACAGATGGAGTGGATAAAAGTTACTCTTCAAACTTAAAAGATAAAGTAAAACGTAATTCTCCAACACTAATTAATTCTTGTTTTCAAAATAACTTCTTTTTAGATTTACGTTCAAGTGATATGAACGATCAAATCATGAACGTCATTTTAAGTAAAGATGAATTCAATACTACACCGGATGAAATTGTTTTAAAATTAAGGAAAAGTGAAGATTACCAAACCTTATTTAAAGAAGCATATTACGTTTACTCTACTCCTATCACTATCGGAACAGTAAAATCAAGTCTTGAACTATATGTTCGCTCATTAGTAAACTTGGACTCTAAATTTGACAAAAATATCAGGAAAGAAAAAAACAACCTTACAAAAGAAGAGATTGATGGAGCAAACTTATTTCTTGGAAAAGCCGCTTGTGCAACCTGTCATTTTGCTCCAAATTTCAATGGTTTTGTACCACCACATTACCAAGATACGGAAGGAGAAATATTAGGTGTACTAGCTGAACCAAATGGAAACCAAATCGATAAAGACAATGGAATGTACGAACGTTTCAAAAACAGTTATCCAGAAGCGCATTACATTAAAGGCATGTTCAAAACTCCAACGATTAGAAACATTGAATTAACTGGACCTTACATGCACAATGGTAAATACAATACCTTAGAAGAGGTCGTTGATTTTTACAACCACGGAGGAGCTGCAGGAAAAGAACTAGAATTACCTCAACAAACCTTATCTTCAGATTCGTTAAACCTTACAACTTATGAAAAGAAAGCCCTTGTTTCGTTCATGAAAACGTTAACAGATACAACTGGAACAGTGGTTAAACCTTTTGCTTTACCAAAGTTCGGAACAGATAGTTTAGATAGTAGAGTTTGGGGTGGTTTGATGTATTGAAAAATTGGTTTAATTTTAATAAGGTTTGAATAGTGTGAAAAAACACTGAAAATCAATAAAAAAAATCACTACTTTAAGTTAAAGCAGTGATTTTAAAATAGCAATACAAAACCTATTTTATTATGGATTATTAAAATCATCTTGATAAAGATAACCACTTCCAACAATTTGATTTGGACCTGGTGAACCAACAGCAGGTATAACCCATTCCGCATTTGGTGTATTCTCTACACCATTATTCCAAGCATTCATCAACTCTAAAGCATCATTAGCTTGACTCCCTGGACTGTGAACTGGCATATATGAGTTAACATCAAAACCAGTCTCAGCAAAAAGACGAACGGTTGCTAAACCTACTCGGTGACAAGAAACACAAGCATTCCCCTCAATATGAATTGTTCTCATGTCCCAATTACCTCCTCCTATTACATAATACGGAGCATTAGCATCTAAAATTGGAATTATAGGTGTATTGGTACCAGGTATTTTTGCAGAAGTAATAAACGAATTAGTAATGAAAGGGTCAGCTTGATGACAAGAAACACAGGCTGCTGGAGGTGGAATGAAAGCACTATTAAAAGCACTTGAGTTATCAGGGCCTGGCATAACACCAGAAATTTCAAATGTCACTGGATCCATTGAAGAGGCATAACTGCCAATATCATCACTACTTTCTAAAAATGCAGTTGCCCCAGTCAACTCATTATAACCAATCATTTGTAGCGAACCAAAAATGTGCGAAGTACTCTGTGATGAATTCCTAAGGAAAGCAATCCAAACCACATGAGGTAATGACTCACCAGTTACACTCACTCCTTCATAACGTTGAATTGCTGAACCAGAAACCGTACCTTTTCCAAACATGGTAGGATTATCCAATTCACTTGCATTATTAAAAACACCATAAACACGACTACCATTTTGATACAAAGGAATTTGCTCCATCTCATCAAGAATGACTGTAGGCACTACTCCCAACTCAGAAGCTATCATCACAGCATATTCTGAAGCTGTGGATGGAAATAAAGCTGTATTATCTGGAACAGATGTTGTTGAAGGGACATCAGGTTCTGAAGGAACAAAAGGTTCAACATTCTCATCTTTTCGACAAGATGGTAGTGACAAAATCATTAACACAATTCCAAAAGATAGGGTAAACAGTACGTTCTTTTTCATAGTTTTTAGCTTTTTAAACTTTGTATATTATACATACCGTTTAAAAAGGAATTCACCCTACCTTGAATGTTATATTTTTATTTTTTTGATAAAAAGAGCTTATCTATCTGTCCTGTAAAAACAAAGAAATATAGGGGTAAGATTTTATATACTATATGTTGAGGGAATCACCATCAAGCTCACAATAGCCAAAATCGTCCATATTGGATAAAGAATTCTTAAATTAATTACAGTTGTTTTAGCTGATTTGATATATGTATTTACTTCCATATTCTATCTATTTAATTGTTAGTTAGTTTAGTTAAATTTAAATCCGATATAAATATTTGGTTCAAAAAGAAAATAGTTATCGTTTCTTTGAACTTGTTCTCTAAAACCAGTTGGTCCTTTGGAGTTTTTAGGCCAATATTGACAATGAATTTGAGGCTCAATAAACATTCGATTTTTAAATAATGGAATATGATAGCCAATATGATAAGATGTATAAAGTCTAAAACCATTTTCTATTTTATTATCCTCTTTATCCAAAAATACTTTAAGAAAAGGCATTACTTCAATAGATGCATACAAGCCCTTCCAAAGGTTTCGTTGATAAAAAGCACCCAATCCATACTCTTCAACCCTACCATCAAACCATTCATTTTTGCTGTTTACATCTAAATTCCAAGCTTGAATACCTAAAGGTTGAAACAATTTTACTCTTGCCATTTTGATTCCAAGCTTGTCATTAGCATTGATCTCTTTTCCAATATGCATCTCATAGAAATATATATTCGGAAACTCTCCAACTTTGAGCCAATTGGTAAAACTGTAGTAGCTTGTCCTTATAAAGTAGTCATAATCATTTTTTACTATTGAGTCAGGTTGAGAAAGTTCGGTTAAATTTTGAGCTCTAACCTGAACCGTAAATGCTATTAATATGATAGCGACTAGTGAAATGTGTGTAAACTTCATCATTAAATGTTTTTAAATTAATGATGCAAATATCAGAAGGCTTTATCCTACATTTCGTTGACTTAAGATAAGAAATGGTTTATTTACTTTTTTAATATTCTTTTTCTTATTCTACTCAAAGATTCTGGGGTAACACCAATATAACTTGCTATTTGATGTTGGGGAACACGCTGCAACAATTCAAGTTTATGATCAACTAAATGTTGGTATCTTTCTTCTGGAGATTGAGTGATAAAATTGGAAAGTTGTTCTTGATTTTCTCCTAACATTTTTTCAGTTTCCATTCTATTGAACGTCTCAAATCTTGGAAATTTCTTTAAGAATGCTTCTTCTTTTTCTGAGTTTATTATGGCTATCACAGAGTTTTCAACAGCCGTATATGAATGTAAGGTTGGTTTATTTTTTGTAATGCTCTCAAACTCTGCAACCGCTTCTCCTTCAGTAAAAAAACCTGTTGTTCTATCTACACCGTCAATTGTACGGTGTTTACGGATGCAGCCTTCTAGGATTAAAAATGTATCTTTAGTTTGTTTACCTTCTTCCAGGATAAAATCGCCTTTTTTAAACTGTATAATCGGGTAACTTGCAAGCATCAATTCTTCTTCTTCCACAGATAAGGTAGTAAAGTTTGATATAAATTCAATAAATTTTCTTTCCACTTCTCATTTTTTTAATATAACTCTCAACTAAGTTAATATTCGCAATTACGCATATATCTATCATAGTTTTAAATATTTAACTTACTTAAAATTAAAAACATACCTAATATTAGTCGTTTGTATGTCGAATAAGTAATCGTTTTTCATGAAGTCTGAATTGTCATGTATTTCAAATGTAAATATAAAATTTAAATCTCAAGGTTAACGATCGGGCTTTTCAATTGATCAACCTCTTTTGTTGTAACGTGTGTTTATATCGTTTTACTACTTTAATCCCAAAATAAGTGTTAATTATACCTTAAACTAGTTTCATTCATAAGCATGTACTTTTTAAATTATTGCCTCAAAATATACCTTCCTATACATAAGGTATTAACAAAAACTCTAACTCAACCTTTCAATAATCGCTTGATGATCCGAAAAGTCCTTCAACAACTCCTCTTGTTCAAACAATTCAAAATCAGCGAAATCAAAACCAGGAGCAACAACACAAGAAACCAGCGAATAAGAATTTTCTTCCAAAACAGTAGAACCAAAAATGGTGTCTTTCGGAACTAAGAATTGAGGTAAATACCCTTTTTCAAAGTCATTTCCTACAATGTTTTCTTGGTGACCATTTTCTTTAGAAAGTGTATGTACGATTAACGGACTTCCACCATGATAAAACCATAATTCATCACTTTTAATTCGGTGAAAACGAGATACATTATCAGAAGTTAACAAGAAATAGATAGCTGTCATTAAGTTTCTATCCCCTAATTTTACTAATTCCTCAGAACGATACGTCTCTCTGTAAAATCCACCTTCTGGATGAGGTAATAAATCCAATGATTTTACTAAATCGTTAATCTCTTTTTCAATCATAGTAGTTTCCATCCACGTAATACCATTTATTATTTTCAAAATGAAAATTAGAACGCTCATGATGAACATTTTCATTTCCTTTTAAATCTTTATAAGTTGCCTTGAATTCCACTATATTCTCTTTTGAAGCAACAATTTCTAATTTGAACCATGTTGTTTCATCCGCCCAATCTTGAATATTTTCAACAGAAGTTAAATGTTGAACGGAAGGATGGGTTGTATCAAAAATATAATTTACTGTTTTTGTTGCATAAGCACTATACCTAGATTTCATCAATTCTAAAGCAGTTTCAGGTAACAAATCACCACTTATAAAACGATCGCAGCAATCGTAATAACTAAACCCCGAACCACAAGGACAATTTTTATTTTCCATTTTGTTTTTTTAATTCATTCCCAATCCACTTCTGAAATAAACGAGCATTCCTTCCATGAACAAGTCCATTTACTGCAAAATTATGTTCTCCTGAATAATCTGGTTTAGCACACATAAAAATATACTTCACGTCTGCTCTATTTAAAACCGCATCCACAACGCTACTAGCAGGAATACATATAGGACCTGGAGGCAAACCGTTTATTTTGTAGGTATTATAAGCACAATCAATCTCTCGATGTTTTGCCAATAATCGTTGAACATTATCTAATTTATCTCCCCAACAAAATTTAAAAGTAGGGTCTGATTGTAAACGGATTCCTTTTTTTAAACGATTAAGGTATAAACCAGCAATAATTGGCCATTCTTTTTTCACTCTAGTTTGTTCAGAATAAACTATGCTGGCAAGAGTTACGGCTTCTGAAGGAGAATTTAAACCTATTTCTTTTAGCTTTCCTTTTCGTTCTACGTTCCAAAAGTTTTTAAATTCTTTTGCCATTCTAGTAACAAATTGAGAAGCATCAGTATCGTAGAACATTCTATACGTGTTGGGAATAAACAAAGCAGGCATTTGTTCCCATGTAAAACCGTATTTCTTTAAAACAGAATCTGATTTTATATAATTTAACAAAGAGACACTGTCTACAAATAAGTTTTTGGAAACCTTACCAACTAATTGCTCAATGCTTTTGCAGTTATTAAAAGTAACATCTACCTCTACTTCAGCATTTCCATTTCCATTGGAATTAATAGTAAATCCATTTAAAATATCCTTATAAGATGTATTTGGTTTAAGCAAATACTTACCAGAAGCCAACCTATTATTATTCAGGTTTTTATACTCACCTAACAAAACAAAAGATTTAGGATATTCAATTACTTCTTTTGCGAATAAATCAGCAGCTAAACTATCCAATCCAATAGAAGCATCGAAGTAATATTCTACGACTCCTTTATTCAAAGAACTTTTATGTGCCGCAATAAATAAAGTGATTTTATCTTTTGCAAAATACCCACCTATAATCACCCCTATTACTCCTAAAGCTATTAATTTTCTAAACATATTTGAAACATTAATTCATCGACTCTTTTTCCTTGGTCTAAATACCAACCTTTTCTTTTACCTACCAGCTCAAAGTTACTTTTTTCAAATAAATGAATACTGGACTCATTATCTGCATGCATCGTTGCATATAAACTGTAAAAACCTAAAACCTTAGCTGCATATTCTTTTAATAAAGTTAAGCTTTCTAATGCAAATCCTTTTGAACGAAAAGCTTTTTCGGCAATCAAAATACCTACTCCTGCCCTACCATGTTTAAAATTTGCATCGAATAAATCAATTAACCCTATCGGCTCCTCCGTATCGTTCAAGCAAATGACAAAACGAACTTGACCAGTTGTTCTGATATGGTGTGCCTGATCTATCAATATAAAATATCCTGCATGGAAAAAGGAATCTCCGTATCCGACACCCTCCAATGTTCTGGATTATTCTCCCAAATCATCACAGTTGTAGCATCTTTTGGTTCAATTAACCTAATAAAAATATTTTCCGATTTAAACATTTACTACACTTTAGCTTTTGTTAGAGATTCTAAACGTTTATCAATATCTTCCACTTCATAATAAGGAATCCCTTTAAAATCTTCATCAATATAAACTCCAAACACTTCTCTAGAAAGACGATTTGAATCTAAATAATCCAATAAATCAGAAAGTTTTTGAATATCTCCTTGAACTTTAAGAACATCTTTTATGGGAGATAAACAACTCGTTTCTCTAACAATTGTTTTTTCAAATCGACTATAAACTTGTTTAATCTGCTCAATGCCAACACTTACTTCTAAACTAACAAACAGCGTTTTAATCGTTCTTTTATCTATAATTTTTAAAACCTCTGATACTGGAATTGCTTCATCTTTTCCTTTAGCTTTCAAACTAAAATATTTCCCATCAATCGAAACACCAATATGAGGTGGTATTTTATCCGCATGTATAATACACAAAAACAAGCCATTTTCTAAGATAGATAGATCAGGTAATTGGTTGATATGTTGAAATTTATAATCAGACATTAACCTCTCCTAAAAATACAAATTTTGCTGGACCAATCAACCGAACCTCTTTAAAAACTCCTTTGGAAACTTGATTAAAAGCAACCTTTAAATCACCACCTTTTACTTTTATATCAATAATATTATTCCCTATTAAACCTTCTCTGTAAGCATAAGACATGGAAACCGCTGTAACTCCAGTTCCACAGGATAAAGTTTCGTCCTCAACCCCTCTTTCGTAAGTTAAAACTTCCAATTTATTTTTACCTTTAACTTCAACAAGGTTAACATTTACCCCTTCATCTTTGAAACGATCAGAATACCGAATAGATTTTCCAATACTTACTACATCAGAACTTAATAAATCCTCAACAAACATTACGTAATGAGGAGAGCCAGTATATAGTAAATAATCCTTGTCAATACGTTCTATTTCTTCAACATCAGACATCGCTAAAGATACTTCCTCATGATTTAAAGAAGCAGAATGTAAACCATCGAAAGCATTAAACGAAGTATTCGCAACATCAAGACCTAGAGTCTTTGCAAAAGCAACAGCGCATCTAGCTCCATTTCCACAAAAACTCTTTGAACCATCTGGATTATAATAATCTACCTCAAAAGGAGAGTTAAGTGAGGAATTGATCTTAATCAAACCATCTGCCCCAACTCCAAAACGTCTATCACACAAAAAAGAGATCTGATCAATAGTAAGCTGATTATACGTACCATCAAGATTGTTCAACAAAACAAAATCATTGCCTGTACCTTGATATTTTGAAAATTGAACAACCATAACTTAAATTAGAATTACACAAAAGTATTGAAATAAAGAATGGGAATCAATAATCATATTTTATTTAAATGTTATTTTATTCTTTAGTTTAAAACATCTCTTAAAAAAGCATGAGTTTATTCCATTTTGACAGTAGCCTATTTAATCACTTGTTAAACAAAGTGTAATCAATTTACAGCACCTTGATATCACGCCCCTCCAGGGCATCAATTAATATCCTAACACAATATAAAATCTTAACATTGAAACCTAGCACTTCAAAACCCTGAAAGGGTTGAATACCTTAACATAGGGTGAAGCCCTATGATTATAAGCAATAAAGTACAAATAAAACCCTGAAAGGGTTGAATACTTTAACATAGGGTGAAGCCCTATGAGAGAGAGAAAGTGTGTGTGTGTCTAAAAAATACAGCTTAACAATCTTTAACACCTGAGCTGTAACGAAATAAGCCAACATAGCGTTATCTTCGTGTAGAAAGTTTAACTAAATTAAAAACACATGAATACAAACATCAAAACCCTTGGATTGGGCATATTAGGTGGAATTGTTCCTCTAAGTGCTTTTCTATATTTCAACACACCACAAGAAGACAAAAAGGCATCACAGCTATTAAATGGACAAACAAATAACTATGCCTTACCTACTAAACTTCCTGAAGGAGTAACTACACTTACAAATTTCACGGAAGCGTCTGAAAACTCCTTAAACTCAGTAGTTCACGTGACAACAAAAGTGGTTAAAACAAATTTCCAAAGAGATTTGTTTTCTGAATTCTTCTACGGGCCAGGTGCAGGCGGAAGAGAATTTAAACAATATGGATCCGGTTCTGGTTCTGGAGTGATTGTTTCCACTGAAGGATATATCATAACCAACAACCATGTCATTCAAGATGCAAGTGAAATTGAAGTTATATTAAACGACGACTCAAAATACAAAGCAAAAGTCGTAGGTGTTGACCCATCCACAGACCTTGCTGTATTAAAAATAGATGGTGAAAATTTGCAACCGATTGTTTTAGGAAATAGTGATCAATTAAAAGTTGGAGAATGGGTATTAGCAGTTGGAAACCCTTTTAATTTAACTTCAACAGTAACAGCTGGAATTGTTTCTGCAAAAGCAAGAAATATTAATTTACTTTCCGATAGAACCAAGCAAGATTTTGTTCCAATAGAATCTTTTATTCAGACGGATGCAGCGGTAAACCCAGGTAATTCAGGTGGAGCATTAGTAAACACTAAAGGAGAATTAGTAGGAATTAATACTGCTATAGCTTCTCAAACAGGATCTTATGCTGGATATTCCTTTGCAATACCAGTTAACCTAGTTCAAAAAGTAATTAGTGATTTAATAGATTTTGGAATTGTTCAACGCGCCTTTCTTGGAGTTCAAATAGCTGATGTAAATCAAGACTTAAAAGAGGAAAACAAACTTCCTAACCTCAAAGGTGTATTTATTGCAAAAGTTATTCAAGGAGGGAGTGCCGATAAAGCAGGTATTAAAGATGGAGAAGTAATTTTAAAAATTGGTTCAAAAGAAGTAAATTCTGTAGCATCACTTCAAGAAGAAGTAGGAAAAAGAAGACCTGGTGACAAATTATCCATTACCATAAGAGATAAAAATGATAAAGAGAAAGTGCAAGAAATTGTTTTAAGAAATAGCGATGGAGAAACAACTTTAATATCCAAAGAAGAGATTCAAAAGAACATGGCTTTAGGTGCAACCTTCTCAGAATTAACATCCAAAGAAAAAAAGGAACTTTTTATCGATAACGGCGTAAAGATAAAAACACTTAATACAGGTAAACTGAAATCGGAAGGATTGATAGAAGGTATGGTTATCACAAAAGTAAATAATGAAATCATCCGTTCAGTTGAACAGTTAACAAGTAAATTAAGCCAAAGTCCCGGAGTTGTTTGGTTAGAAATAATTACAGAAAGTGGACAAAAATTATTTAAAGGATTTGAAATATAACATTTCCATTAAATTAAAGATGAACAGAAAGTAAAAATATGTGATTAATATTTGGATAACATTTATTTTTCATCGTATCTTTGCAAATATTTTACTTAAATAAAGCAAAAGAACAGAATGAGACAGCTAAAAATTACGAAG
>Ga0228634_1001930_pt1 | contig 11072 bp, 9 predicted proteins | sample 42DmetaG_FD_190063 | JGI IMG/M metagenome (GOLD analysis project Ga0228634, IMG submission 190063) | Seawater microbial communities from Monterey Bay, California, United States - 42D | ecosystem: Environmental > Aquatic > Marine > Coastal | place: USA: California | collected 2016-09-27
GGGAGGCCGCGATGCGGTTGCAAACAGCCGGATTGGTCACGGTCCGCCCCCGCCACGGCATCACCATCGCGAGCATATCTGTTGAGGACATGGCTCATATCTATGAGGTCCTCACGGCACTGGAAATCGTGGCTGTGGGCCGGGTCGCCGCCCGGCACCCCCATGCGTGTGGTGAATTGGCGCAATTGCAGCGCGCCGTTGGCAATATGCGCTACGCGCTCAGCGTGCGGGACATGGGCACGTGGGCCAGCGCGGATGAGGATTTTCACCGCGCCTTGGTCGAGTTGTCAGGCAACCCTGAGTTGGTCACGATCTTTGATCGCTATACCGACCGGGTGCGCCGTGCGCGCTTGGCCACGATGCACCATCGGCCCTTGCCGACGGCCTCACTTGACTGTCACGCGGCGGTTCTGGAGGCCATTGAAGCGGGCGATGCTGCCACAGCGCAACAGTTGCACGGCACGCATTTGAACGCCGCCCGCACCCTGCTGACGGAACTGATCCGCGACCACGGCACATCGCGGGTATAGGCGCAAACGCGCCTGCCACCGCTGGTGTTATGCTTTGCTTAGCGTTTGGGGTGTAGACCCGTAGCCTATTGAAACGGCACACAGGCGCATCATGACAATCGACCACGTTGTCGAGTTTATCATCGAGGCCATGCATGAGGGCTTGGCGGGGCGCGGCACCCTTGGGGTGCGGCTTGTGCAGAATTTCCCTGCCCTGCCCGCATCACAGCTAAGTGCCGCGTTCAGTGCCGCCGCAGACGCCATAGAAGAGATGTTTGAGCACGAAGGCCACCCGACGGATCAAGCCAACCGCGCCCGCGCCCTTGCCGCCGAAGTGGCCCGGGACGCCGCGCGCCTTGGCACCGACGCCCCCGATGTGGCCGCATTGGGCCAGTTGTGGGCCGCCGGTGAGGGCGCATTTCCCACAGCGCGGGATTAGGCCACAGCGTCAGCGGCTGCGCGGATTGCGCGGATGTTGTCGCCGTAAGGTGCGGGGTTGGTGACCGACCCGCCCTTAAACACCGCAGAGCCAGCGACCAGCACGTCCGCCCCTGCCGCCGTCATCAACGGGGCCGTTTCGGGGGTGATGCCGCCGTCGATCTCGATATGGATCGGGCGATCGCCGATCATAGCGCGCAGTTGGCGGGTTTTCTCAATCTGTGAGTGGATGAACTTTTGCCCGCCAAAGCCGGGGTTTACCGTCATCACACAGACCAGGTCGACCATGTCCAACAAGTATTCGACCGCGCTTGCGGGGGTGGCGGGGTTCAGGGCGATGCCCGCTTTGACGCCCGCGCCGCGGATCGCTTGCAACGTGCGGTGAATGTGGGGGCCTGCCTCAACGTGGGCGGTCAGGATGTCGGCGCCCGCCTCGGCAAAGGCTTCGATGTAGGGATCGACGGGCGCAATCATCAGGTGCACATCCATCACCGTTTTGATGTGCGGGCGGATCGCAGCACAGGTGGCGGGGCCAAAGGTGATGTTGGGCACAAAGTGGCCGTCCATGACATCAACGTGGATCCAATCGGCGCCCTGCGCCTCAACGGCGGCGCATTCCGCACCGAAATTGGCGAAATCAGCCGCAAGGATCGATGGCGCAATTTTGGTTGTGCGGTCGAAGGGGATGATTGGTTTGGGCGTGGCAGAGGGGGTGTTCATGGCGGAGGCTCCTGAGGGGGGTGCTCGGGTCGGTTGCGCCCCCTCTAGACCGAGGGGTGGGCGCAGTGCAAGTGATGTAGCCGGTTCGGGTGCGCGCGCAACCATAGGCCCCACGTCACAGGTTGCATGTCCTCCGGACCCATGCGACGCTTTTGGCTGGTTCATTTCCTCGTCAAAGGCCCGCCATGCAGACGCAAACACACGCGCCCGCCCCCACCGGCACCGCCCCACAGCTGCCGCAGGTTACCTTGCCGCGCAATCCCGGCATGCCGCTGGACCTTGATTGGGTCGCGCGTGCGCAGGCCAACACCTCTGCGATTGAGCGCCGCTGCGCCACGCTGCCCGGGCGTCGATCCGTCAAAAAGGCCTATCAAGCCGCGTGGCTGGCAAAGGCGATCACATTGATCGACCTGACCACACTGTCGGGCGATGATACGCCGGGTCGGGTGCGGCGGCTGTGTGCCAAAGGCCGTCAGCCCTTGCGCGCCGATCTGAACACGGCCCTCGGCCTGCCGCCCCTGACCACCGGCGCGATCTGCGTGTATCATGAGATGGTGGCCACAGCCGTCGATGCGTTGCAGGGCACCGGCATTCCGGTGGCGGCCGTTTCCACGGGGTTTCCGGCGGGCTTGTCACCGTTTCACACCCGCATCGCAGAAATTGAGGCCAGCGTCGCGGCCGGTGCCGCCGAGATCGACATCGTGATCTCTCGGCGTCATGTGCTGACAGGCGATTGGCAAGCGCTCTATGATGAGATGTGCGCCTATCGCGCGGCCTGTGGCGATGCCCACGTCAAAGCGATCCTTGCGACGGGCGAATTGGGCAGCCTGCGCAACGTGGCGCGGGCATCACTGGTGTGCATGATGGCGGGTGCGGATTTCATCAAGACCTCCACCGGGAAGGAGCCCGTGAACGCGACCCTGCCCGTTACGTTGGTGATGCTGCGCGCGATCCGGGACTATGCAGATCGCACCGGACACAAGGTCGGCTACAAGCCCGCAGGCGGGATTTCCAAGGCGAAAGACGCCTTGGTCTATATGGCCATGATCCGCGATGAATTGGGGCCGCGCTGGGTGCAACCGGACCTGTTCCGGTTCGGCGCCTCGTCGCTTTTGAATGACATTGAGCGGCAGCTAGAGCACCACGTCACCGGGCGTTATTCCGCCAGCCACCGCCACCCAATGGGCTAATTTTGGATGAAGACCATGACAGACGTCGCTGATATCTTTGCAACTTTGGAATACGGTCCCGCCCCTGAGGCGGACGGAGAGGTGCGCGCGTGGCTAGCCGCCAAGGCCCCCTTTGGTCACGTCATTGACGGCGCGCAAGTGATGGGCGACGGGTTCAAAACCCACAACCCCGCCACCGGCGAGGTCCTTGCCGAGGTCAGCCAAGGCACGGCTGCGGACGTGGATGCAGCCGTCAAAGCCGCCCGCCGCGCTCAGCCCGAATGGGCCGCCCTGTCCGGGCATCAACGCGCCCGGCATCTGTATGCGCTGGCTCGGCAGGTGCAAAAACACGCCCGCGCGCTTGCGGTGCTTGAAACGCTCGACACCGGCAAACCCATCCGCGAAAGCCGCGACATCGACCTGCCGCTTGTGGCGCGGCATTTTTACTATCACGCAGGGATGGCCCAGCTGATGGCCGAAAACCTGCCCGGGCATGAGGCGATCGGCGTTTGCGGCCAGATCATTCCGTGGAACTTTCCGCTGTTGATGCTGGCCTGGAAGGTCGCGCCAGCCTTGGCTATGGGCAACACGGTTGTCCTCAAACCCGCAGAGCAGACCCCCCTGACCGCGCTGATGTTTGCAGAACTGGCGCAGGCTGCCGGGCTGCCCAAGGGTGTCTTGAACATCGTCACCGGCGATGGAACGACGGGGGCCGCGCTTGTCGCACACCCGGATGTAGACAAAATCGCCTTTACCGGATCGACCACCGTGGGCCGCGCCATCCGAGAGGCGACCGCAGGCACCGGCAAGGCCCTGACGTTAGAGCTGGGCGGCAAGTCCCCCTACATCGTGTTCGACGACGCAGATATTGACTCGGCCGTCGAGGGATTGGTCGATGCGATCTGGTTTAACGGCGGGCAAGTGTGCTGTGCAGGCGCGCGCCTGTTGGTGCATGAAGCGATTGCCGACAGGTTCCATGACAAGCTGAAGGCCCGCATGGACGGGTTGCGCGTGGGCGATCCGTTGGACAAGTGCATTGATGTCGGATCCTTGATCGCGGCGTCAGATTGTGCGCGGGTTGCGGGTTTGGTCGAACAGACCGAAGGCGAGGTCTATCAGGCCGGTCCCGTGCCGCAAACCGGAGCCTTTTACCCGCCCACCCTGATCACGGGCCTGCATTCATCCGACCCCTTGATGCAGGAGGAAATCTTTGGCCCTGTGTTGGTGTCCACCACGTTCCGCACCCCGGTTGAAGCGGTGCAATTGGCCAACAACACGCGCTACGGGCTGGCCGCGTCGCTCTGGACCGAGAACGTGAACCTCGCGCTGGATTTGGCACCCAAGCTGGAGGCGGGCATCATTTGGGTGAATGCAACCAACTTGATGGATGCCGCCGCGGGCTTTGGCGGCACAAAGGAAAGCGGTTTTGGCCGGGAGGGCGGCTGGGCCGGCTTGCGCGCGTATACCAAGCCCGTGGGGGATGCGAAAAAGCTGCCCGCACTGCACATCCCTACTGGTGAGATGGCTGCGGCAGGCACCCTCGACCGAACGCCCAAACTGTACATCGGCGGCAAACAAGCACGCCCCGATGGCGGCTATGTGCGCGGCGTGTTTGGGCCCAAGGGCGCCTGTCTGGGCGAAGTGGCCGAGGCCAACCGCAAAGACATCCGCAACGCCGTAGAAGCCGCCGCAAAGGCCAGCGGTTGGAGCAAAACGAGCGGCCATCTACGGGCGCAAATCTTGTATTATATGGCCGAAAACCTGTCGGCCCGGGCTGATGAATTTGCCGCCCGGTTGCACGCACAAACTGGCCAAGACGGCGCGGCAGAGGTCGAGGCGGCCCTTGACCGGCTGTTCACCTGCGCCGCCTGGGCCGACAAGTATGAGGGCCGCGCGGCCGGTGTGCCGATCCGTGGGATCGCCTTGGGCATGCCCAGCCCGGTCGGTGTGATCGGGGCCTTTGCCGCCGAACAAACCCCTCTGTTGGCGATGGTTTCCGTGGTCGGGGCCGCAATGGCCATGGGCAACCGTCTGGTTCTGGCTGCCCCCGAAACCGCGCCCCTGACGGCGACGGATTTCTACCAAGTGCTCGACACCTCCGATGTGCCGGGCGGCGTGGTCAACATCCTGACCGGGTCGCACGCGGAACTGGCCCCGCACTTGGCTGGCCACATGGAGGTGGATGCCTGCTGGTCCTTCTCAAGCGCGGATATTTCGGGCGTGATTGAGCGTGAGGCGGCAGGCAACCTCAAGCGGACATGGGTCAACTACGGACAGGCCCATGACTTTGCCGCCCCCCAAATGGACCGCTTTCTCGAGGCCGCCACAGAGGTCAAAACCATCTGGGTGCCCTACGGCGAATAAGGAAAAATACCATGCGCGCGATGACTTATGACCGGTTTGGCCCGGCATCCGATGTTTTGATCTTGGCCGATGTGCCCACCCCGGACCCCGCCCCCGGCGAGGTTTTGGTGCGGTTGCATACCTCGGGCGTGAACCCCTCGGACGTTAAGGCGCGCGCGGGCGGACGGCCCGGCGTGACCAAGCCGCCCTTTCCCACCATCATCCCCCATTCCGACGGCGCAGGCGTGATTGAGGCTGTGGGCGAAGGCGTCGACGCCGCGCGCGTTGGACAGCGTGTCTGGATCTGGAACGGTCAGTGGCAACGCGCGTTTGGCACCGCCGCCGACTACATCGCCCTGCCCGCCGACCAAGCCGCCCCCTTGGCCGACGCCATCAGTTTTGAGCAGGGCGCCACGCTGGGCATTCCTGCGATGACGGCGGCGCATGTGGTGCTGGGCAACGGCCCTGTTGCGGGTAAAACGCTGCTGATTTCGGGCGGCGCGGGCACGGTTGGACATTTGGCGGTGCAAATTGCGGTCCAATCGGGCGCGCGGGTGATCGCGACAGCCCGCGGCGCAGGCATCGACGCCGCGCGCGCCGCCGGGGCCGATACGGTGCTGGATTACACCGCGCCTGATCTCGCCGAGCAGATCCTCGCCGCGAATGACGGCGCACCGGTTGAGCAGATCGTTGAGGTTGAATTCGGCAAAAACCTTGCGACGAACACCGCCCTCATCGCAGAGAACGGGCGGATCGTGGCCTATGGCTCAGCCCAAGAGATGACCCCAACCCTGCCCTTTTATCCGTTGATGTTCAAAGCCGTGACCTTGGAGTTGGCGTTGATCTATCTGCTAACGCCAGCCCAACGCGCCCAAGCCGTTGGCCACGTGAACACCCTGCTTGAGGCCGGGACGCTAACCCCGCGCATTGCCGAGGTCCTGCCCCTTGAGGCCTGCGCTGAGGCCCACGACGCCGTGGCCGCTGGACACCGTGCGGGGTCCGTGTTGCTGCGCATGTGAGCCGTGGATGGCCCGTCGTTTTGCGCGGTAACACGCGCGTTTTGGCCCGCGCGCCCGCCGAGCGAGGACTGCGCAGGGACTGACCACATGTCGCGGTTCTGCGAGAGCGGCTTGCGGCACGTAAGGCGCATCGCATAAACTCTCGTTAACCAATCGGGAGACACCTCATGACCCAGACCCTCAAGATGTCCGTGGCCGCATTTGCATTGATGGCATCCGGCGCGTGGGCCGCGCAGGACAGCATCATCATCGGGATGCAGTTGGAGCCGCCGAACCTTGACCCGACGGGCGGCGCGGCGGCGGCCATTGATGAGGTGACCTACGCCAACCTGTTTGAGGGGCTGACGCGGTTCGCCTCGGATGGGGCGGTTGTGCCAGGATTGGCCCAAAGCTGGAGCGTGTCGGAGGACGGGCTAACGTGGACCTTTGATCTGCGCCCCGGCGTCGTGTTCCACGACGGCACGGCGATGGACAGTGCGGATGTTGTGTTCTCGCTCAACCGGGCGCGGGCCGAGGACAGCACCAACGCGCAAAAGGCGCTGTTTGCAGGAATTGCAGACGTGAGTGCGCCGGATACAACAACAGTCGTCATTACGCTGGATGCGCCCAATGGCAACTTTGCGTTCAACATGGCGTGGGGGGATGCGGTGATCGTGGCCCCCGAAAGCGTGGCCACCAACGCCACGCAGCCCGTAGGCACCGGGCCGTTCCGATTTGTGGAGTGGGCCAAGGGCGACAGCGTCACGTTGGAAAGATTTGATGGCTATTGGGGCGCGGCCCCGGCACTGACGCGTGCGACGTTCAAGTTTATCTCGGACCCGAATGCGGCGTTTGCGGCGATGATGGCGGGCGACGTAAATGCGTTCCCGGTGTTTCCTGCCCCCGAAACGCTGGCGAATTTTGATGCTGATCCGCGGTTCTCGGTCATCGTTGGCTCGACCGAGGGGGAGACGATCCTCGCGATGAACAACGCCAATTTGACAGATGTGCGGGTGCGTAAAGCGATCAGTCATGCGATTGATCGCCAAGCGATTATCGACGGCGCGATGTTTGGATATGGCACGCCCATCGGCACGCATTTTGCGCCACATAACCCAGATTACGTGGACCTGACGGGCGGTTCGGCCCATGATCCGGACATGGCGCGCGCGCTACTGGCAGAGGCCGGGGCCACGGACCTGCGCCTGCGTATGGCGCTGCCGCCCCCCTCCTACGCGCGGCGCGGCGGTGAGATCATCGCAAGCCAATTGCGCGCTGTCGGGATTGCGACCGACATCACCAATATGGAATGGGCTCAGTGGTTGGAGCAGGTGTTTCGCGGCAAGGATTTTGACCTGACAATCGTCAGCCATACGGAACCTGCCGACATCAATATCTATGCCCGTCCGAATTATTACTTTCAGTACGATAACGCCGGTTTTCAGGCTTTGATGGAGACGCTTGGCATCACTGCGGACGCAGACGCGCGCACAGCCTTGTTGCAGGAGGCGCAAAAAATGATCGCGGCGGACTACGTGAACGGTTACCTGTTCCAGCTGGCAAAAACCGGTGTGGCGGATAGCCGGGTCGAAGGGCTTTGGCAGAATGCGCCCACCCAAGCCAATGACCTGACAGGGGTGAGCTGGCGCGCGGGTCCGTGAGGCGAGACTGCGCCTCCGGCGGGGATATTTGCGAACCAAAGACCTTGGGCGGTGTGTGTTGCGGGCCAGCGGTGAGAGTGCTGCGATGATCCGGGCATTGGGGCGGCGGGCCCTGTCGCTTTTGCTGGCATTAATTGCAGCGAGTGTTGTGATTTTTGTGATGTTGCAGGCGGTGCCGGGGGATCCGGCGGCGTTCATGTTGGGCATGAATGCAAGTGAGGACGCAGTCGCGGCGTTGCGCGCGGAGTTAGGGTTAGAGGGGCCATTGGTTGTGCGCTATTTGGCGTGGATCAGTGGCATGTTGGGAGGCGATTTTGGAACCTCCTATACCTACCGCGTGCCTGTGGCGGAGTTGGTTTCTGAGCGAATAGTAGTGTCAGCCCCGCTGGCCGTGATGGCCTTGGTGTTGTCGACTGTGATCGCGATCCCTGTGGGGTTGATCGCGGCAGCACGGCGTGGAGGTGCAGCGGATTGGGGGATCATGGGGGGTACGCAGTTGGGCATTGCCGTGCCCAATTTCTGGTTCGCGATGATATTGGTGTTGGTGTTTGCGGTGAAGTTGCGCTGGGTTTCAGCCGGAGGATTTCCGGGATGGGACGCGGGGCTTTGGCCTGGGGTGCGTGCCCTAGTGTTGCCTGCGATTGCCTTGGCGCTACCGCAGGCGTCGATCCTTGCGCGGGTATTGCGATCCGCCTTGTTGGACACGTTGGACCAAGACTACATCCGGACTGCTCGGGCCAAGGGCCTGTCGCGCCGTGCCACCGTTGTGCGCCATGCGTTGCGCAATGCGATGATCCCGGTATTGACCATTTTGGGCCTGCAGTTTTCATTCCTGTTGGCGGGGGCGATCATCATTGAAAACGTGTTCTTTTTGCCCGGTTTGGGGCGGTTGATTTTTCAGGGGATCACCCAGCGCGACCTGATCGTTGTGCAATCGGTGACCATGGTTTTGGTGTTTGCGGTCATCTTGGTGACCTTTCTTGTGGACCTTGCCTATACGGTCGCGGACCCGCGGTTGCGGCGCAGATGAGGGTGTCGTTGGTCATTGGGGCAATGCTGAGCGCCGTGTTTATCAGCTTGGCTGCGGTGTCACTGCTGTGGCTGCCGTATGACATCACGGTGCTGGATATCACGGGCCGGTTACACCCCCCAAGCGCCAGCCATTGGTTGGGCACGGATCATTTTGGGCGCGACATGGTGGCGATGTTGATGGCCGGGGCGCGGACCTCAATCGCGGTAGCCTTGGTTGCGGTGGGCATCGGGATTGTGTTTGGCGTGCCCCTTGGATTGGCGGCGGCTGCCTATCGCGGGACGTGGTTGGATGAGGCAATCATGCGCGGCAACGATCTGGTGTTTGCCTTTCCGTCGTTGGTCATCGCCATCTTGATCACGGCTGTGTTTGGCGCGTCAGCGGTGAACGCAATCTTGGCGATTGGCATCTTTAACATCCCCGTCTTTGCGCGTGTCGCCCGGGGCGGCGCGCTGCCGTTGTGGACGTTGGATTACATCCTAGCCGCGCGGGTTGCGGGCAAAGGGCGGGCGCGGATCAGCGCGGAGCACATCCTGCCCAACATCGCCAACCTACTGATCGTGCAGGGAACGATACAGTTTTCGTTGGGTATTTTGGCGGAAGCCGCGCTGTCCTATGTGGGCTTGGGTGCGCAGCCCCCGACGGCGAGTTGGGGGCGGATGCTCGCGGATGCACAGACGATGATTTATACCGAGCCGCAGTTGGCCATCCTGCCGGGCATGGCGATTGTACTGATGGTTTTGGGGCTGAATTTGATGGGGGACGGGTTGCGCGATGCGCTTGACCCGCGGCTGCGGAAGGCGGGGATGTGAGCGCGTTGGCCCCCTGCCCCTCATTGCTGACGATCGACGAATTGAGCGTTGCGATCCAGGGCACGGACCTGTTGCGGGAGGTGTCGTTTGACATCACGCCGGGCGAGGTCATTGGGTTGGTGGGCGAAAGCGGGTCGGGCAAGTCATTGACGGCCCTTGCCATCATGGGTCTGCTTCCAGATGGCAGCGACATGCGCGGTGCCGTTCGGCTGGAAGGGGCTGATCTGACCGCCCTGCCCGAGCGCGCGCTATGCCAGATGCGGGGCCGCGACATTGGGATGATTTTCCAAGAGCCGATGACCGCTCTGAACCCGGTGCATACCATCGGGGCCCAAGTCGCGGAAATCGTCCGCTTGCACCGGCGCGCCAGCCGGGCTGAGGCGCGCGCGATTGCGCGGGATCGATTAGACCGGGTCGGGTTAAGCCATATTGGGTTGGACCGGTACCCGCATGAATTGTCAGGCGGACAGCGGCAGCGCGTGTGCATCGCCTTGGCCATCGCGCTGCGCCCAAAGCTGTTGATCGCGGATGAGCCTACGACGGCTTTAGATGTCACCACGCAGGCGCAAATCCTTGATTTGCTGCACGACTTGGTGCGGGACGAGGGGATGGCGCTGTTGCTGATCACCCATGATCTGGGCGTTGTCGCGGGTATGGCGGACCGTGTGGCGGTGATGAAATCCGGCCAGATCGTTGAGACCGACACCACCGAAGCGCTGTTTCGGACGATGCGCCACCCCTACACGCGCGCGCTTTTGGCGGCCTCCCGCCCTGCGGCACGTGTGGCGCCCAGCACGGTTGGTGCCCCTGTTCTAGAGGCCCACGATGTCGCCCGCCATTATGGGGCGACACGGACCGTTGATGGGGTCAGCTTCACGCTTCACGCAGGCGAGAGCCTTGGGTTGGTGGGCGAAAGCGGATGTGGAAAATCGACGCTGACGCGCGTTTTGTTGGGGCTAGAGCCTGCGGATGCGGGGCGGGTTTCGTTACTTGGCACACCAGTCGGCCCGGACATGCCGACTGCGGCGCGCGCCGCACAGCAGGTGGTTTTTCAGGACCCATACGGCAGTTTCAATCCCCGCTGGCGTGTGGCTGACTTGGTGGCGGAGCCGTTTCATTTGACCGGCCGGCCTGCGGATGCGGAGGCGCAAGTGATTGCAGCCCTTGAGGCCGTAGGTCTGGCGGCGAGTGATGCGCGCAAATACCCCCATGCGTTTTCGGGCGGGCAGCGGCAGCGCATTGCGATTGCGCGCGCGTTGATCACACGGCCAAAGGTTTTGATCCTTGATGAAGCCGTGTCGGCATTAGATGTACGGGTGCGTGCGCAGGTCTTGGATGTATTGAGCGACCTGCAAAAGCGGCTTGGACTGAGTTATGTGTTTATCAGTCACG
>Ga0228634_1001932_pt1 | contig 11060 bp, 10 predicted proteins | sample 42DmetaG_FD_190063 | JGI IMG/M metagenome (GOLD analysis project Ga0228634, IMG submission 190063) | Seawater microbial communities from Monterey Bay, California, United States - 42D | ecosystem: Environmental > Aquatic > Marine > Coastal | place: USA: California | collected 2016-09-27
GGACGGGGGTGCGCGACAGGCCAAGGTGGGCGGCCAACTCGGCCTCGGTGAAACGCGTGCCCGGCAGCATCCGGCCAGAAAAGATCTGCTCGCGCAGGGTGGTTTCGGCCAAATCGGTCAAGGTCTCGGTCATAGCGTCACTTTCCGCCCTTCGGCATCCGAGGCATAGCACGCCGCTTCCATCCGCAGCACCTCAAGGTAGTCTTGGGCGGTGTTTTCCAGCGCCGTGCCGGTCGTCAGGGCATCGCGGACGTGCAGTTGCAATGCGCGCACACAATCTCCCGCAAATCCGGGCCAATCGCGCCCCTCTAACAGGCACTCCGCCTGCGCGCCACGGGTGCCAAAGCGGCGCAGATGCACCGCGCCGTCGCCCGTCAGGTGCAGGCTGGCTTGTGTGCCCTCGATCAAGGCCTCGCCAAAGGTGCGGCGCGGGCTGTCGGTGTCAAAATCAAGCAAGCGATTGCCGTCTAGTACCGCGCGCGCCCCGCCCTGCCAGCCAAGGACAACATGGCCCGCATCTTCGCCCGCGATGGCGGGGTTAAGCCGGCGCAGATCGGCATAAACGCTTTGCACAGGCCCCATCAGATAGCGGAACGTGTCCAGATAATGCACGCCGGTTTCATGGATCAAAAGCCGGGGCATCGTCTGAAAATAGGGTTGGCGATCCATATAGGCGTTAGGGCCTTGGCCATCGCCTGTGCGCAGCCGAAACGTCAGGTTCAAAACCTCGCCCAATTGCCCCGCATCTATCGCGGTCTTGATCGTGCGAAACCACGGCTGAAACCGAAAGTTTTCGTGGATAATCAACGGAACACCGGCGGTTTGCGCAGCTTCCGCAAGGGCTGTGGCCTCCTCCAACGAGGAGGCAAATGGCTTTTGGCAGATCACCGCACGGGGGCGTGCGGCCAGCGCCTGTGTGACCGCTGTATGGTGGCTGGGCGGGGGGGTAATTATGTCGATGATATCGGGGCTGGTGGCCGCGATCATGGTGGCCAGATCGGTGAAACCCTGCGCGCCGTGGGTGTTGGCATCGGCTTGCGCACGGGCGGGGTCCTGATCGGCGACGCCGACCAGTGTGCAGCCCTCCATGTTGGCCCATGCCGCGTGGTGGTGTTGTGCGAAATACCCCGCACCCAGACATGCAACGCGCAGGGTCATAGTGCTGCGGCGACGGCGTCTGCGGCGGCCTCGGTCCCGCAGGTGCCGCCCAAATCGCGGGTGACATTGCGGCCCTCGGCCACCACTGCATCCACGGCGGCGCGCAGGCGGGCACCATCCGCGCGCAGGGCGGGCGCGTCGTGGGTATCGGCCAGCCAATCCAGCATCATGGCCGCCGACAGGATCATCGCAAAGGGGTTCGCCACGCCTTGGCCCGCGATATCGGGGGCGGAGCCGTGGCAGGGTTGGAACACCGCGTGCTGTTCGCCGATGTCCGCTGACGGTGCAAGGCCAAGCCCCCCCATCAGGCCCGCGCCCAAGTCCGACAGGATGTCGCCGAACATGTTTTCCGTCACCATAACGTCGAAAATCCAAGGCCGGTCCACCATCCACAACGCGGTCGCATCCACATACGCGTGGTCTGCGCCCAGGTCGGGGTGCTGGGCCATTTCCGCATCGAAAATCTCACGAAAGAAGGCGAAGGCGCGGAAAACGTTGGCTTTATCAACGCATGTGACATGGCCCGCGTGGCCTGCGGCCTTGCGCGTTGTGGCCAACCGGGCGGCAAAGCGCATCAGTTTTTCCGAGGTCGCGCGGGTAATGCGCAGGGTTTCTTCGGCGTAATACTGCGTGACGTGGCCGGTGCCTTGGGTGTGGAACAGGCCTTCGGTGCTTTCGCGGATCAGGACGAAATCAACGGTTTGTCCGCCCTCAAGCCGCAGGGGCGTGGGCGTGCCCGGCGTGATGCGCACGGGCCGCACGCCTGCAAACAGGTCAAACCGTTTGCGTAGGTCAATCTGGGGCGAAATCTCGGTTCCATCGGGATAGCGTACATCGGGCAGACCCATCGCAGACAGCAGGATCGCGTCGGCGGCACCTGCGGCCTCAAGCGAGGCGGCGGGGAGGCTATCCCCGGTGAGGGCGTAGTGGGCGGCACCGGCGGGGCAGGGCACAAACCGCAGGTTGTAGCCGCCCGCTTGCGCGAGGCCCTCAAGCAGGCGCACAGTGGGGGCCATGATCTCGGGGCCAATGCCGTCACCTTCAAAAACGGCGATCTCAAAATTGGATTTCATGGGGCCTCACGTGCTGTGCCAGATTAGGCATTGATTGAACCAACAATGTATACATTAATGTATACATTAATCCAGACCCGGAAAGAGACACATATGTTCGCTGTCGTCGTTACGTTCGAAATCAAACCAGAGGCCGTCGCGGCCTTCACCGACTTGGTGTGCCACAACGCCGAGACATCGGAACTGTTGGAACCCGGGTGCCACCAGTTTGACGTGTGTACGGATCCGGGCCGGCCGAATGAGGTGATGCTGTATGAGCTGTATTCCGATGCGGCCAGCTTTGATGCCCACCGCGCGTCGCCGCATTACCATGTGTTCACGGCGGCAATTGAAGACATGGTGCGGCAAAAGACAGTGCAGACCTATGTGAACGTCCGCCAAGGCGGGGCGGAGGCATGACGACCGGCGAAAGCGGCACGTGGGAGGTTCTGGCTGTCAAATACGCGGAACGGAACGCCCGGACCCGTGCTGACAGCTTTTTGTTCGATGACGCCCACGATACGCCGCATGAGATGGACTATTATATCTGGGTGCTGCGGCAGGGCGCGCGGGTGATCTTGGTCGATACCGGATATGACGACCCCGAGGCCACGCGCCGGGACCGGCCCATCCAGATCGACCCCCGCACGGCGCTTAGGCCCTTGGGTATTGCGGCAGAGGATGTGACGGAGGTGATCGTCACACACCTGCATTACGACCACGCCGGGGGATTGCACCTGTTTCCTAACGCGAAACTGCATCTTCAGGCGGCTGAGATGGCTTTTGCGACCGGCCCCTGCATGTGCCACGACGCGCTGCGGATGCCGTTTACGGCCGATCACGTGTGTGAGGCGGTCAAACGGCTGTTCGCGGGGCAGGTGCAGTTTCATGACGGCAGTGCCGAGATCGCCGATGGCGTCCGGTTACACTGTATCGGGGGGCATTCGAAGGGATTGCAGGCGGTGCAGGTGCGCACGCAGGCGGGGTGGCTGTGCCTCGCGTCGGATGCGGCGCATTATTATGAGAACGTGTTCCGCGGCAAGGTGTTCCCGCTGGTTGTGGATGTGGACGACATGCTGGCGGGGTTCGAGACGCTCAAGTCGCTGGTGTCGGCGCCGGGGCTGATTGTGCCGGGTCATGACCCGCTTGTGCGGCAGGTTTTTCCCCGCTGGCGGATGGGCGCGGACATCTGGCGGTTGGATGCGGGCCCGGTCGCGGCGGATGCGGATTGGTTAAACTCTATTACCGATTCGTAAACGTATGATCGATTCGACCCTATCGCCTAGCGCATAGCCGGTTGTCCCTGATTGCATACCCAGTAACCCGTAGGGTGTGACGGCAGTTGGGGGCGTAAACCATGCCGTTAGCGAAAACATTATCGGGCTGCTGCAATTGACCCGATAAGTCTGTCGGTCTAAAAGTGCCATGGGAACGGGGTATCAGCGCAATTTTTGCATTGATACTGAGCAATGGGGAGACATTATCCTGCACGATGGCCCGCTAAAGGCGCATTCCACTGTCGTAAGACATATGCGTTAGGTGCGATCGGTCCCTAGTAAACGCCTTGCCAAATCGGTAAGGAAACTTCACCAAAACCTATGTTCCACGGGAGGAACTCAACATGAAACTGAAATCAATCGCGCTGGGCACTGTGACCGCGCTTGCCGTCACCGGCACCGCAGCACAGTCCCAAGAAGTGTTCGAGATGACCACAGCGTTCGGTAAGAACCTGCCAATCCTCGGCACCGGCGCCACCGACTTTGTCGCCAAGATCAACTCGATCTCCACCGAAGTGGAATTTGAGCACTTCGATCCCGGTGAGCTGGTCCCCGCTCTCGAAGCCCTCGACGCTGTGTCGTCCGGTTCCGTAGACGCGGCCTACACCACTGCTGGTTACTGGCAGGGTAAAATCCCCGCAGCATCGCTGTTCTCCGCTGTGCCTTTCGGCCCAGAAGCTGGCGAATTCCTTGGTTGGATGCTGTACGACGACGGTCTGGAACTGTTCCAGCGCATGTACGTCGAAGCTGGCTTTAACGTCCACGTTCTGCCCTGTGGTGTGACCGCACCCGAGACATCCGGCTGGTTCAAGAACGAGATCAACTCGATCTCCGACCTCGAAGGCCTGAACATGCGCTTCTTCGGCCTGGGTGCTGAAGTCATGCAGCGTCTTGGCGTTTCCACATCGCTGCTGGCTGGTGGTGACATCTTCCCCGCGCTGGAGCGTGGCGCGATCGATGCGACCGAATTCTCCATGCCCGTCATCGACGCACGTCTTGGCTTCTACAACATCGCGAAGTTCAACTACTTCCCCGGTTGGCACCAGCCCGCGACCATCTATGAGCTGATGATCAACCGCGATCGTTGGGAAGACCTCGATGAGATGTCGCAAAACCAGATCGAAATGGCTTGCTTGGCAAACCTGACGACCAACTACGCAGAAGGTGAAGCCACAAACTTCCCCGCCATGGTCGACAACGTTGAGAACCAAGGTGTGACCATCAAACAGTGGTCGCCCGAGATCCTCGAAACATTCGAGGCCACATGGAACGAAGTGGCTGCAGAGCTGGCGTCCGAAGATGCATACTTCAAAGAAGTGTGGGACGATCTGCAAGAGTACCGCGCAGGCTACAAAACCTGGGGCAACTCGATCTACCTGCCACGCCCACGCAACTAAGTGCGTGGTCCTTTAAGCGCGTGGTAACGCGGGCTTAAGGCCAAAGACCTTGGGCCGGGCGATCCTGAAATAGCGGACCGCCCGGCCTTTTTTATCAGACCCCCTGCCATGCCCGCTTGAAAAAAGAGGCATGCAACACGGAGCAGACAGATGGAGAACCAAGAGCCCGTCGTGGCCATTTCCGACCCCGGTGAGGTTGGTCGTGCCGCGCACAATGCCGGTGATCGCGCCATCATTCAGATTTCAAACGTTTTCGCGTGGCTGTTCCCGATCCTGATGGTCGCCATCGTGGCGCAGGTTATCCTGCGGCAGTCTGGTTTTAACCAAGCGTGGTTGGATGACATGCAGTGGTGGCTGTATGGTGCCGCTGTTCTGATCGCTATCGGTTACGCCGTGACAACCAATGGCCACGTGCGCGTGGACATTTTCTACGACAATTACGCCCCCGAAAAGCAGGCCAAGATCGACTGCTTTGGCTTGGTTTGGCTGTTTTTGCCGTTTGTGATCCTGTGCTGGGACCTGACGATCCATTACGCCATCGCCAGTGTTGCCGCCATGGAAGGGTCCTCTAGCCCCAACGGTTTGCATAACCTGTGGCTGCTGAAGTGTTTCATGAACGTCAGCTTCATCTTTGTGGGCGCTGCTGCGTGGTTCACCTATACCCGCCGCCTTGCCACCCTGTGTGAGCCGGTTCTGTGGAAAAAGCTGTTCTATGCGTTTCCGTCGATCATGTTCTTGGTGAATTTGGTCGTCTACTACGCAAGCTGGTGGTTTATCTATTTCACCTCCGAAGAGGGAACGACCTTCCGCCAAGTGACCCGTGCCGACTATTTCGATGAGATCGAGTGGGGTCCGTTTGAGACCGCCCCCTCTGTCGCCATCGCGCTTGTCTTGACCCTTGTGCTTATTGGTGCCGCGCGCGCCATGGCCCCTAAATCGTAAGGCTCCAATATCATGGGTATCCTTGAAGTCCTGGGGGCGTTTGTCACCCTCAACGAAATCGCCGTGCTGGCGATGTTCCTCACCTTTATTTTCCTGCTGTTCCGCGGCGTCCCAGTGGCGTTCGCGCTGGTGGGTGTGTCGCTGATCTTTGTGTTGATCGCAGAGATTTTCCTTGATCCGTTCCGGTCCAATTTCCGCGATGTGATTGAGTTTGACCGTACGGGCATCGACTACCAACGCCTTGGGGCGCTGGGGTCACGGCTGTTCGGCAATATCGTGCAGAACCCCGTTTTGGTGGCGCTGCCGATGTTCATCTACATGGGCCTGATGCTGGATCAATCTGGCGTTGCGCAGCGGATGATGCACGCCATGCAAAAGCTGTTTGGTGGCCTGAAGGGTGGTTTGTCCCTGACGGTTCTGCTGATCGGGATCATCCTTGCGGCCTCGACCGGGGTGATTGGTGCGTCGGTAACGTTGCTGGGTGTGATGGCCCTGCCTGCGATGATGAAGCAGAACTACTCCAAGCCGATTGCGACGGGGACGATTGCCTCTGCCGGTACGCTCGGGATTTTGATCCCGCCGTCGATCATGCTGGTGATCATGTCCGATCAGCTGGCCATTTCGCTGGGTGATCTGTTCATGGGGGCGCTGTTCCCCGGGCTGCTGCTGGGTGCGCTGTATATCACTTTCATCGTGGTGTTTGGCCTGATCTCGCCCAGCTCGATGCCTGCGCCGGAAAAGACCGATGAGGTTGGCTGGCCCGTGGTTAAGGAAGTATTGCTGGCCGTTGTGCCGCCCATGTTCCTGATCCTGCTGGTTCTGGGTTCGATCTTTGCGGGTATCGCTACGCCGACCGAGGCCTCTGGTCTGGGTGCATTCGGGGCCACGATGCTGGCGGTTCTGAACCGTAAGCTGAACTTCAAAGTCTTTGTTGAGGTTGCACGCTCCACTCTGAACACAGCCGGTTACATCGTGGGTATTTTCCTCGCGGCGAACTTCTTTGCCTTCGTTCTGCGCCGCTACGGTGGGGATGAGATCATCGAAAACCACATCTTGGGCATCTTTGATAACCCCTACATGATCGTGGCGTTCATCTTGTTCCTCGTGTTCCTGCTGGGCTTCTTGCTGGACTGGATCGAGATTACGATCATCATCATGCCGCTGATGCTGCCGATCATTCAGGGCCTTGAGCTGGCTGTGCCGGGCTTTGGTCAGGTCCAAGACCCCGCAGTGGTGTGGTTCGCGATCCTTGTGGCGGTGACGTTGCAGACCTCGTTCCTGACGCCACCGGTTGGCTTTGCGCTGTTCTACCTCAAGGGCGTGTGTCCCCCCGGTGTGTCGCTGAGCCATATCTACAAGGGCGTGATCCCCTTCGTGCTGCTGCAGCTGTTGGGTCTGGGCATTGTGTTTGCCTTCCCCGCGCTGACGACGTGGCTGCCATCGGTGGCCTACGGAAACTAGCGCCAGCAATCACCTGGTGAAAATTGAAAACCGCGCCTCTCGGGGCGCGGTTTTTTCGTGGCAGCGCCCCTGCGACACGCGGTCCCTTTGCCCTTGAACCGCTGCGGGGATCACGCCATATCTGCCCCAAGCAAAACGCGGACTGCCACCCGCGCGGCGCGCATCTGCCCCGGATCGGACGCCTGGGGCGTAAAATAAAAGGATGATCCTATGTGGAAACCTGCGTCTCTTGCGCTGGCTTCGGCTGTTTGCCTTGGCTTGCTCACTCCCGCCACTGCCCATCACGATGGCGGGCACGCTAGTGCCGCCCCTGTGGCTGTGACCAGCACCGGCAAAGTCGGCATGAGCCATGGTGAAATGGCCAAGGCCAAGGTCGGTGACATCATGGTGATGAACGCCATGATCCGTGCAACGCCCCCTGCGGCCCCCGCGGCCGGTGGCTTTGTCACGTTGCACAACATGGGTGCGACAGATGACACTCTGATCGCCGCCCGCGTGGGTGCAGATGTCGCCGGCAAGGTCGAGCTGCACACCATGGAGATGGACGGCGACGTCATGCGTATGTTCGAGGTCGAAGGTGGCATCGCACTGCCCGCCGGTGAAATGGTCAAGCTGGTTCCCGGTGGCCTGCACATCATGTTCATGGGGCTGCCTCAGGGCCTAGACGCAGGCGTTAGCCACGATGTGACGCTGGTGTTCGAAAACGCGGGCGAGGTGACACTGCCATTCGCCGTGCTGCCCCTTGATCAAGTGCGTGAGATGACCGGCGCAGACGGTCACGGCAGCCACGGTCACAAACACCACTAGCCAACCGCTCGGGAGGGCAGAGACATGTCGAAACGAATGTTGACGATCCTGCTGGGGCTGTCGGTCTGTGTGCTGGCGATATCGGCTGGGCTGTTGCTACGGGTCGTGTGGGATGGCCGGTCGGGCGCGGGGGCGGGCAGCTTGGCCACGTCCGTCGAGTTCGGCGCGCCGTTTTCTCTGGTGGATCACACGGGCGCCGAGATCACCGAGGCCGCGTTCAAAGGGCAGCCCAGTCTGCTGTTCTTTGGGTTTACTCATTGCCCCGAGATCTGCCCGACCACGGTCTATGACATGGAGACATGGTTCCAGGACCTCGGTCCGGCGGCTGGTGATGTTGAAGCGTTCTTCGTGACAGTAGACCCCGAGCGGGACACATCTGAGTTTCTGTCGGACTACCTGACCGCACAGTCAGACCGAGTAACCGGTATCACGGGCACGCCCGAGGATGTCTGGGCGATGGCGCGCAGTTGGCGGGTTTACTGGCAAAAACGGCCGTTGGGTGATGGTGACTACACCCTCGATCATTTCGCCTCGATCTATGTGTTAGATGCGGATGGCAAGCTGTTCGAAAAGATCAGCTATGGCGAAGACGCAGAAAGCGCGAAAGCGAAGATCATGGCCGCGGTGAATAGCTAGCCCCTTCGGATTGCGCCGCGCTTCGCGCGCCGCGATGGATATTTAGAAACCAAAGAAGGGGGCGCTGCACATTGTGGCGTCCCTTTTTTTCATGAAAGCCAGGCCCGGTTTGTCAGGCCCTCGCAGCGCGCATGTCCGCTACGCCGGAGGGCCTTCCTTCTTCGGTTACGGTCAACGGCGTCCCCGCCTGTACCGCCCTTTCACCCTGCACCAACGATCTTAATAACGCGTTAAGGTTAATCGCTTCTTTGGTTCTTAAATATCCAAAAATCGGCGCAGTTGGGTCAAGGTCAGAAGTGTCTTGCTCCGAGGGTACGACGCTTCAACGATCGCTTCTCTGGTTCGGAAGTTTCCAGATCAAACCGGCATTGAGTCTTAACGATCGGGGGCCAGCGCGTGATTGTAAGCGCGCTGACCGAGTTTCTGGGGTTTATGGTTTTGGCGGCGCGATCTGGAACAGGGCCATGACGTCGCTCATGTCTGGACCGCGTTCGCGGCCTGTGACCGCCTTGCGCAGGGGCATGAACAGACTTTTGCCTTTGCGGCCCGTTGTCTCTTTGACGGCTGCGGTCCATGTGCCCCAAGTGCTATCGTCATAGGGTGCGGAAGGCAGGAGGTCGAAGGCTGTCGCTACGAACTCGGCGTCTTCGTCGTCCACGATTGGGGCCGCTCCGTTTTGGAACATTGCCCACCATGCGGCCATGTCCGCGCGGGTCGTGATGTTTTCGCGTACGACGCGCCAGAAACGCTCGGCCTGATCGCTGGGCACACCGAGGCCTGCGATGTCCGAGGCTACGGCTTCTAGCGGCAGGGACGCGAGGTGGCGTGCCGTTATGGGGAAGAGATCGTCCTCATCGAACTTGGTCGGGGCTGCGCCAAAGCGGGTGACGTCGAAGTTCTCGACCAATTCTTCAACCGACGTGCGCAGCTCAAACGGATCGGAGGAGCCGAGGCGGGCCATGTGCGACAGGAGCGCCATTGGCTCGACACCGCGGGCGCGCAGATCGCGCAGGGACAGTGTGCCCAGCCGTTTGGACAGTGCTTCACCCTGTGGGCCGGTCAGGAGCGAGTGGTGCGCAAAGCTGGGCACTGCGCCGCCGAGGGCCTCAATGATTTGGATCTGTGTGGCAGTGTTCGTGACGTGATCCGAGCCGCGCACCACGTGTGTCACGCCCATTTCCGTGTCATCGACGACGGAGGCCAGTGTGTAGAGGAATTGGCCATCGCCGCGGATCAGGACGGGGTCCGACACGGAAGCTGCGTCGATCGACATCTCACCCAGAATTTGGTCGGCCCATTCGATACGGGTGTGGTCCAGTTTGAACCGCCAAACGCCGTCGCCGCGTTCTGCGCGGAGGGCGTCTTTTTCGGCGTCGCTGAGCGCGAGGGCCGCGCGGTCATAGACAGGGGGCTTGCCCATGTTCAGTTGTTTTTTGCGCTTGAGATCCAGTTCGATCGGGGTCTCGAAGGCCTCATAGAACCGGCCCTTGCTGCGCAGATCGTCGGCGGCGGCGACGTATCGGTCCAGCCGTGAGGATTGCGTCTCAACCCGGTCCCACGTCAGGCCCAGCCATTCGAGGTCCTCTTTGATGGCGTCTGCGAATTCCGGCTTCGAACGCTCGGGATCGGTGTCGTCGAGGCGCAGGATGAAGGTCCCGCCCGCCTTGCGCGCGATCAGGTAGTTAAACAGCGCGGTGCGCAGGTTGCCAACGTGCAGGTAGCCCGTGGGCGAAGGGGCAAAACGGGTGGTGGTCATGGGGGACTCCTTTGGGCGGGGATGTGTCATGCGCGCGCGCCGATGTCCAGTGTCACGGCTTTGTGTGCGCATCAGGGGCGGGACTGTGGGCGCAGTCGCGCTATGTCTGAGGAAAGACATTTATGAGGGAGAAACCCATGACAACCTTTACCCGTCGCCAAGCCTTGGCAGCCTCTGCCGCGTTGCCCTTTGCGGGTGCCGCCGCCACCAGCGTGTCTGCCCAAAGCATGACCGACAAGCTGGGCAACACGCAGCCCACATTCCATCGCTTCGCCGTGGGCGAGATGGAAGTGACCGCCCTTTTGGGGGGCACCCGTACCGTAGAAGAGCCGCAGGGCATTTTCGGTATGAATGTCGATGAAAAGACATTCGCAGAGGCGTCGGCACAGGCGTTTATCCCTGACGATAAGGTGCAGTTCTTTTTCAATCCGACCGTGGTTAACACAGGCGCGGAGCTGATCCTGTTCGACACTGGTTTTTCCGGTGAGGGTATCTCGGGGTTGTTGGAGCAGGCGGGTTATAGCGCTGATGCAATCACACATGTCGTGATCACTCATGCCCATGGCGACCACAT
>Ga0228634_1001948_pt1 | contig 10978 bp, 13 predicted proteins | sample 42DmetaG_FD_190063 | JGI IMG/M metagenome (GOLD analysis project Ga0228634, IMG submission 190063) | Seawater microbial communities from Monterey Bay, California, United States - 42D | ecosystem: Environmental > Aquatic > Marine > Coastal | place: USA: California | collected 2016-09-27
AACCATGAGGTCTTAGGGATGTAGAAGAAAAAGCGAACTGTGCACTCCATCCTTTAATGCTTAAATTCTTATCTGCGGTAAATGATGCTGGATAAAATGCATATTCAGTTACTTTTTTGATAAGGTCTCCTCCATCATGAATAATAGAACCTCCAAAACCTACAGTCCATGGAGTATCAGTTAACCAACTTTTGAAAGATCTTTTCTCTTTTGATTCAGTTACATCAGTTTCTTGAGCGTTTAATTTAGAAGCTCCTGTAAACATTAAAAAAGCCGCTAGAGCGATAGTTACATTTTTTCTTTTCATTTTTAACTTATTTGTTTCATAAATTTAATCGTAATTACTCTGTTTTGAGTAATTTACGAGTACAAATGTACTTAAAATTTCTATTCAGCCAAGTTTTACTCTTTTTTTTTACTTAATTTATTTAACACATATACATTGATATGAATTTCTGTGTTTTTTTTATTTGTTTTTTATAAAGAAAGAGTACTAAAGTGTTATTTTTGTTTTTTATTTTAAAATAATATAATGAGGTTAATTTCTGAAGTTCCACATAGAAGATACAAAATTCAAATTTTCAATTATAATTCTAAATATATTGTGAAAATTGAATTAGATCAATATGAACAAGTTTATAAAATAAATGAAACAGATGTGAACGGTATTGAGGAGGTTAAACAAATGGTATCTGATAAATTATTAGATAATGCATTAAAGCGTTTTGTTGAAATGAGATCAGATTGGAGCGAATCTTTTAAATCTTTATAAAATTATAGTTATGTTCAAAAAAATAATAACAAGTTCAGTAATTGCTTTATCGCTTACTGCATGTTCTGATGATGTTAATAATATCAAACAGTTAAAAAACAAAGTAGATAGTGAAATGAAAAATAATTCGGTTTCCAATAATGACCTTAATATTGCTTTTTACCATCAAGATAGTATGAAATTATATTTTAAGTATTATAAAGAACAAGATTCAATATTCACAAAAAAGAACATAGATTTTCAAAATAAAGTAGCTTCCAAAAGAAAAAGTATGGAGAGTTATTACATGAATTTTATGAGGAGGGCTCAGAATAATGAGTTAAGTCAAGTTGAAAGTGAAGCTTATCAAAGAAACTTACAAAATCAAGAGGCTGAATTAATTCAGTTTCAAGAAACTGAAGGAGGAAGACTTGAAGGCGAAACTCTTAAAATGTATGATGAAATATCTAAAAAAATCAATAATTTCAGTGCCAAGTTTTGTGAAGATAGAGGGATTGATATTCTCTTAGTTCAAGCTGTTGGTGGTCAGTTTAATTATATATCTGACCAGTTAGATGTTACAGATGATTTTATTGACTTCTTGAATGAGAGTCAATTATCAATTGAAAATGAATTAAAGAAATAAGATGATAGTATCAGAACAAAAAAGAAAGTCTAATATTGCTGAGTATGTCATTTATATGTATCAAATTGAAGATGTAGTAAGGGCTTATCAGTTTGACATAGATGCAATAATTGAAAATTTTGTTAAACCTCAATTACCGGACTCTTCTTTTCTTCCCGATTTTACTAATTGGTATAAAGGGATAATTCAAAGAATGCATTCTCAGAAGATTGAGAAAAATGGTCATTTACACGAGGTTAATGAGGTTATGGTAGAATTGTCATATCTTCATAATACATTAATGAATATTATAAAAGATTCTAAATATTTAACATTGTTTGATACTGCGGTTAAGTTTATTGATGAATTTAAAGAAAAGTCAAATCTTAAAGAAAAAAATCATATAGAAATTGCTTTTCATGCTCTATATATGAAGATGCTGTTGAAGTTGCAAAAGAAAGAGATTAGTCCTGAGTCAGAAAATGCTTTTGATTCAATGAGAATACTTTTAGCTTATTTATCTAAATCATACCATAAAATGCAAAAAGGTGAGTTGGATTTTGTGAAAAATTAATTTATTTATAGCACGTATAGATTATTGCTGGCGGCATGTTTATAATTGTATAATCTATTAAAACCTTTTTAAATGTTTTTTCAAGTAAATCTTTAGCGGTGCTTGAATATTGGTATTGAATAAACTTACCTATTTGCTTTAGGTTTTTATGACATGAGTCTATAATGTTTAGTTTTATTTGCTCATCAAGATTAGTAAGTGGGAGTGAAGATATTATAACATCTATATCTTTTAACCCTAATTTAATTAAATGTTTCGTGATGTTTTCTGCACTGTCATTAATTAAAATCACTCTTTTATCGCTAATTTTTTCTTTTAGGTTTTTGTAAAAAGTTTCGTTTAATTCAAAAACTAAAAAGATTGTATCTTTTTCAAGTTTTTCAATAATCTTGTAAGTAAAAACTCCTGTTCCAGGACCAAGTTCTACAATAACTTTATCTTTTGAAAAGTTAATTTTTCTAACAATTTTTTTTACTAAGAATCTCCAGCTAGGCATTATGGAGCCTATCATTTTTTTATCTTGAATAAATTCTTGTGTAAAAGATTTAATGTTAGCCATTTTATTTTTTAGTTGTTAAACTCCCTTTATTGTATACAGCAATTACTTTCCCTACCATTTTTTCATTTATCATAGCAGTATTGTAGGTACCCGACAATATATCTTCTTTTTTTAATACCCACTCATCTTGGGTGTTGAAAATTGTTAAATCAGCTCTATTATTAATATCAATTGTACTAGGTTGAATATCGAGTATTGAACGTGAATTTACAGTGACAGATTGTATGAAACTATCAATGTTAAATTCTTTATGTTTATTTAAACTACTGAAAACAGTTTGAATTTGAATAGATCCAAAAGCTGCATTGTCAAATTCAACATCTTTTTCTTCCGTATCATTTGGTCTATGGTCAGATACGACAGTATCAATTGTGCCATCATTTAAACCATTCCATAGTGCAATTCTATCCTTTTCCCTTCTTAATGGTGGTTGAAACTTAAAATTAGTATTAAACCCAATAACACTTGATTCGTTATATAAAAGGTTGGCTACATTTACATCCGCTGTAATATTTAAGCCTTTTGATTTTGCTTTACGTATTAGCTCTACACTTTCTGCGCAGGAGATACCTGTCAAGTGAAGTTTACCTTCTGTGTATTCTAAAAGCCTAATATTTCTTTCTACTTGAATTATTTCAGAAATACTTGGTTCCGCTTTAAGTCCTGTTTTGGTTGAAGCTTCCCCTTCATTAACCATCCCGTTACCAGCCATTGAATAATCTCTTGAAAAAGCGATTATTTTCCCATTAAAGTTCTTCGAGTAAAGAAGTGCTCTATACATTATTCCAGAACTAACAGGTTTCAGGTCGTCTGAAAATAATCTTACACCTGACTGATATAAATCGAACATTTCAGATAAATTCTTTCCTTCCATTCCTTCTGTAATTGCACCAATGGGATGTATTTCAGAAGTTTCATTTTCCGCTTTGTTTAACAAGTAGTGAACTTGAGATTTACCATCGATAACAGGTAAGGTACTTGGTAAAACAGCAACATGAGTGTAGCCACCGAATGAAGCAGCTCTTAAACCAGACTGTATAGTTTCTTTTGTTTCATAACCCGGATCGCAAAAATTAGCTTTTAAATCCGTCCAACCTTGTGATACAATTAAATCTTTTTCTTCAATAATTAGATCATAAGAGTCCGATATATCTTTTTCTATTTTAATAATTAGGTCATCCTGAATAAGAATGTCCATTTTGTTATTATGAAAAGGCGAACTGGGATCTTTTATAAGCGCCGATTTGATTAAAACTATCATCTGTCGTTTTTTAGTCTATTTAGAAAAAAGAGTTTATATATTTTTACTTTTATTAAATCGACTATTCCAATATTTAATAAAAAGCATTTCTATAACAATCAAAGTTAATGCAAAAAATATAAATTGTTTCCAGTATTCATTATGTTTTTTTATTTGTAATTCAAAAGTTGAAGAATCAATATTCACAAATTTTGTTTTATCATTCTTAAATTGGCTTAACTGACTTTCTAGTTCATTAATTGAATAATAATCTATAATTGATTCTTTCCTACTGTTATTAATGGATATGTCGGTTAATTTTGAATTACCTTGACTTATTGAGTAGTTGCCAGGGAGAATTGATTTAGGTACAGAAGAACTTTTGAAATCAATGTAGATAGATTGATCTTTATACTGGTATGGAGGTATAAAGTCTATATTCTCGTTTGTTATATGGATAGGGAATTCATTATCAGTTCTTTTCAATAGTTTGAGTAATGAGTTTTCTCCTAATCTATATTCTAGATTATGACTTTTTATACTCATTTCAGCTGTTCTTAGCAAGATACTTGAAAATAAGGCATTTGAAGAAAAGGTACTATATTCTTCATTTAGAGTGCTGGTGAATAAATAAATGTTTTTGTTAAAAGTTTTTAAGTATAGAGGTGTTTTGTTTTTTAAATTAATTAAAGGAATATAGTTTTTATTATCTCGTATTTTATAAGATTTAATAATCGACGAGATGTTCATTTTCTTTGGATTTTTTTCAAAAACTGGTTTAAAGAATTCATCAGAGTAATTAATGCTTTCAATTAAGTTTCCTACTTCATTTGTTTTAATAAAAGAGGGTAATCCTATTTGTCTTAAGAAAATATTCCAACTTTGATAGTCTTTTATTTTTCCAGGAAAGATTAAAAGTGTTTTATCTAATTTTATAAACTCTTTAAGGTTTTTTATTGAGATTGAGTTAATGTTGGATATTCCATTAAGTATGATTAAATCATTTTCATGGATGTGGTTATTAGTAAAATTTCTAATATTTATTTCTTTTTCGGAATATAAATTCTCAAGCGCATACACTTTTTTTATATTACTCGAAAAGTCTTCACCGTTAATAATTAAGATTGGTGTTTTTTTTGTTATTCGATAGCTTAGGTAATAATTATTGTCAAAAGTACAGTTCTCATCATTTATGATTATTGTTCCTTGATTAAATTCTTTTTCTGTTTCAACATATTTTAAAGAAATTATTTTTGATTTCTTTTTAGGTAGATTTATATATAATTTCCTATTGAGTTTTTTTAATTTAATAGATAGCTCAATATTTTTCAAATCTTCATTTATACTGTTTTTTATTTTAATATTTAATTCTTGATTTTCCTTTGATAAATGTAAAGGTTTTGTAAACCAAATTGAATCTATATAAATGTTATTTGAATTGTTTGGAGATAATTTGATGGCTGATATATATATAGATGAGTCCGGGTTTATTTCTTCTAAGTTGGATGTGTTTTTTTGAAAATCAGAAAAAAGGTAAAAATGTTTATTGTTTTTTTCTTTTTTGTCGTAAGAATTAATGATGGTAGCTATTTTTCTAGGTATTGGCTCATAAGTGATTTCATCGATATAATCAATTGCTTCATTTTTATTTAAGCTAGGATATGATAATTTATTCTCGTTTGTGATTATTCTAAATTTATTTCCGTGTTTAGAATTATTAATTAGTTTTTTTGCTTTTTCTTTTGATTGCGAAAGTAATTCCCCTTCAATACCTTGCTTTGACATAGAGAATGAATTATCTATAAAGATTATATTTAACTCTTCTTTATTTGATTTTTTGTTATTAGATATTGGCTGCGCAAATGCTATAATTAATGAACTAAAAACTAAACATCTTAAAACTAGTAAAACTATATTTTTAAAGTTTCTAATTGATTTATTTTTATGTTCTATTTTTTTTAGAAAAGTAAGGTTTGAGAAAAAAAAAGTTTTCTTTTTTTTAAATGAAAAAAGGTGGATAAGAATAGGAATTAAAATTAAAGACAAAAGCCATAAAACTGAAGGAAATAAGAATGTCATTTTAATTTATTCTATTAGTTATTTTTTCAATAATTGAAGTTTGTCTTTTATATTTTCGAGTTTACAAATAACATCGTTAATCTTTTCGATATCACTTTTTATGTTTTGATCTTGGTTATTTTTAGTTTCAGGGTTAAATTCAAAATTTTTTATTGCTTTTTTAGCTCCATCTAAGGTAAATCCTTGAACTTTTACAAGATGGTGAATTTTATTAAAGTTAATAATGTCTTTAGCGGTAAACATTCGGTTACCTTTTTTGTTTTTTTTTGGCTGTATTATAGTGAATTCTTTCTCCCAAAACCTTATTAATGAGGTGTTTACTTCAAATATTGCTGCGACTTCCCCAATCGAATAGTATAGTTTGTTTAAATCTTTCTCCTTTATATCTTTCAAAACTTTATTTTTTTGATGTATCGAAAATAGTTATAATTTTACAATCCGTTAAAAAACTATGAGACTCAAATTAATTTTTTTTCTTGTTAACATTTATTTGATGTTTTTATTTAGTTCAAATTTATTGTCTCAAAATAAATCGGATTCATTATCTGAGGTTTACAAAGATTCTACCCTTGAGTTTTCAAACAGTGAATTTATTAATGATATTATAAGTTATTCAAAAAAGTTTTTAGGAACTCCTTACAAATATGCAGGAACTTCTCCTATTGGTTTTGATTGTTCAGGTTTTATTTACTATGTTTTCGGTAACTTTGGTTTAAGAATAACAAGGACTAGTTATAGTATGGCTGAGTTTGGAGAAACGGTAAGGTTATCTAAGGTTAGGCCTGGTGATTTACTTTTTTTTAAAGGAAGGAATTTGAATTCTTCAAATGTAGCTCATGTTGCATTAGTTGTTGAAAGTACGGATAATGGGATATTGATGATACATTCTTCCTCTTCTAGAGGTGTTGTAATTGATAACTTTTCAAAAAGTAAATATTTTATACCTCGTTTTTTAAAAGCAAAACGTTTGGATTACGGGGTTGAAAATTAGTTTTTTTTATATCGAAGATATTTAATTGTTCGTCGAAAACATCAATATATACCTGCTATTCAAGCTGCTTATTAACAAAATGGTGCTTTTTTCAACAAAAAATCAATTTTTTCTAGTAAAAGTTTAGGTTCCTTTGTTAATTCCTATATATTTGTTGGTAGATATTTTTATTAACACATTAAAAAAATTATTATGAACAAAGCTGAATTAATTGATGCTATCGCATCTGAGTCAGGATTATCAAAAGTAGATGCTAAAAAAGCATTAGATGGTTTTGTTACTGCAACTTCTAACGCATTAAAATCAGGAGATAGAATTTCATTGGTTGGATTCGGATCTTTTTCTGTTTCAAATCGTGCTGCAAGAACTGGACGTAATCCACAAACTGGTAAAGAAATTCAAATTGCTGCTAAAAATGTTGTTCGTTTCAAAGCTGGAGCTGAACTTTCTACTACAGTAAACTAATTCAATAGAATTTTTTTGAAAAAAATTATTTAAAGGGAGTCTTCGGGTTCCCTTTTTTTATTTAAAGGTAAGATTTGACAATTGAAGATAAAATATTAGGAGAATTTTATAATGTGGTTTCTGAAAGTAAGCAAGAGATGTATGATCGTATTGCTTCGGATAGAACTAATTATTTAACTGTAGTGTTAGAGAATGTTCATAAAGATCATAATGCAAGTGCTGTTTTGAGGTCTTGTGATTGTTTCGGGATTCAAAACTTACATGTTATCGAGAAAAATAATAGATATAAAATTCAAAGAGATATTGCTGTTGGTGCAGGGAAATGGGTCGATGTTTATAATTATGATCAAGGAGATAATCCTACAATAGATTGTTTAACTAAGTTAAAAGATCGAGGTTACAAAATTGTAGCAACTACCCCTCATGAAAAAGATGTTACTATTCAAGAACTGCCTATTGATAAACCCTTAGCTTTAGTTTTTGGTACTGAAAAAAGAGGGATATCTAAAGATGTTATGGATATTGCTGACGAGTTTGTAAAGCTTCCAATGTATGGTTTTACTGAAAGTTTTAATATTTCTGTATCTGCAGCGTTAGCTTTAAATGTTATCAGAGAGAGATTAGAAAGGTCAAATTTCAATTGGAGGTTAACGAACGAGGAACAAACCTTGTTGAAAATTAAATGGTGTAAAAAGATATTGAGAAGTGGAGATGAAATGGAGAATGAGTTTCGACGTCGTTTATTAAAATAGAATATTATATTTGTAAAAAAGTTTAAAAATCAAATAAAATGGGAAGAGGAGATAAAAAATCTGCAAAAGGAAAAAGAACAATTGGATCTTTCGGAGTTAGTAGACCAAGAAAGAAGTCTACTTATCCAGCAACAACTTCTAAAGCTGATGAAGTAGTTGAAGAAAATGCAAAGCCAGTTGCTAAAAAAACTACAGCTAAGAAAACTACAGCTAAGAAAACTGTAGCGAAGAAAGCTACTAAAGAAAGCGAAGAAGCTAAATAGTGAATATACTTTTTAGTTCAAAGGAGATTATTTTTTAATCTCCTTTTTTTTTGTTTCAAACTTTAGTGAATCAGTTTGTTAAATTTTTATTCTTTTCAGCTTAAATTGATAAAAAATTCACATCTTTGTGTATATACATATTAATAGAAAAATAGAAAAAATGAAACATAATTTTGGAGCTGGTCCGTGTATTTTACCACAAGATGTATTTAAAGAAGCTGCTTCTGCAGTTCTAGATTTTAATGGTCTTTCAATCTTGGAAGTTTCCCATAGGCACAAAGATTTTGTTGCTGTTATGGATGAGGCTATTTCATTAGTTAAGAAAGCATTAAATGTGCCTGAAGGGTATTCTGTAGCATTTCTACAAGGTGGAGCTTCCTTAGGTTTTTCTATTGCAGCTTTAAATGGCATGCGTTCTAATAAGAAAGCTGGTTATATAAATACAGGAACTTGGGCTTCAGGAGCGATAAGAGAGGCTAAAAAAGTAGGGGTTGAAGTTATTGAAATCGCTTCATCAAAAGATAAAAATTTTAGTTATATACCAAAAGACTTTGATATTCCTGAAGATTTGGATTATCTTCATTTTACTTCAAATAACACAATATTTGGTACGCAGTTTAAAAACTTTCCAAAAACGGATTTACCATTGATTTGTGATATGTCTTCAGATATTTTTTCAAGAGAAATAAATGTTGCAGACTTTGATTTAATTTATGCTGGAGCTCAAAAAAACTTAGGCCCTGCCGGAGCAACCTTGTATATAGTTAAAGATGAGTTCTTAGGGAAATCTACTTCTCCTTTCTTGCCAACATATATGGATCTTCAAAAACAAGTTGAGAAAGGATCGATGTTAAACACTCCTCCCGTATTTTCAGTTTATGTTGCAATGTTAAATTTAAGGGATTTACTAAAGAAAGGTGGGGTTACTGAAATTGAAAAGGAGAATAATGCAAAAGCTGAACTTTTGTATAATGAAATCGATTCTAATCCGCTATTTACTACTGTTGTTGCTAAAGAAGATAGATCTTACATGAATGTAACTTTCTTACTAAATGATGATAGTTTATCTTCAAAGTTTGATGAGATTTGGAAGTCAGCAGATATCGTTGGATTACCTGGACACCGATCGGTAGGAGGGTATAGAGCATCTATTTATAATGCTTTACCATTGTCAAGTGTTGAAGTATTAGTGGGTTTGATGAGCAATTTTGCAAAGGATAATGCTTAATTAAATTTATTTAATACAATTTATAAAATAAGAAAAATATTATGCTAATATTAGCGAATGATGGAATATCATCAAAAGGAAAAAGTATTTTAGAAGAAAATGGTTTTACAGTTATTACTGATAAAATTGAGCAAGATAAATTAATTGAAGAAATTAACAGACTTAATATTGTTGGTGTTTTAGTTCGAAGTGCAACTAAGATTCGTAAAGATATAATTGACAATTGTCCATCCTTGAAACTTATTGGTAGAGGTGGAGTTGGTATGGATAATATCGATGTTGAATACGCAAGAAGTAAAGGTCTAGTTGTGGTTAATACTCCTGATGCTTCTTCTCAATCTGTAGCAGAACTTGTTATTGGTCAAATGTTTGCTATTTCTCGTTTTTTTCCTGATTCTTTTAAGAATATAGAAAGTTCTGAGTTTTCAGTCTTAAAGAAAAAATATGCTAAAGGTGTTGAGTTAAGAGGTAAAACTTTAGGTATTATTGGTTTTGGTCGTATTGGTCAAAGTTTAGCTTCATACGCGTTGGGAGTAGGAATGAATGTTGTTGCTTTCAATAGAACTCCTTGTGTAGTAAATATTCCTGTATTGGTTGGAGGTAATTCTATAAACATTGAAGTTTCTTCACTTTCAGATATTAATGATTTATTAAGTGATTCAGATTTTATTTCTATTCATGTTCCTAAACAAGATGATGGATCTTCGGTTATTTCTTCCGATGAATTTAATAAAATGAAAGATGGTGTTCGAATCATTAATGCTGCAAGAGGAGGGGTTATAGACGAAGTAGCCTTGATTCAAGCACTGAATTCGGGTAAAGTAGCTGCTGCTGGTTTAGATGTTTATGAAAATGAACCTAAGCCAAGTACGGATTTATTGAACCACCCTTTGATAGCTTGTACACCTCATATTGGTGCTGCAACAAAAGAAGCACAAGATAGAATTGGTGAAGAAATCGCTAGCTTAGTTATTCAGCATTTGAAGTAGAAAAAAATTTTGGCTAAGATTATACCTTTTAAGGCTATTCGCCCTGTTAGAGATAAAGTGCATTTAGTTGCTACTCGTCCATACTATTCTTATAAAAAGAATGTTCTAAAAGCAAAACTGGAAGATAATCCATTCACTTTTCTACATATAATTAATCCTGAGTTTAAAAGTAAAGTTAAAACCAGTGCTAATTCTTTAGAGAGGTTTAAACTTGTTTGTGATAGTTATGAAAAGTTCATAAATGATGGAGTTCTAATTCAAGAAAGTTCCCCTTCTTTTTATGTATATAGACAATCTAAAGATGGTAATGTATATACTGGAGTAATAGCTGGAGCGAGTGTTCAAGAATATAATAGAGGTTTAATTAAAAAACATGAAGCTACATTGACATCAAGAGAAGCAATGTTTACAAGTTATCTTGATGTTGTTGGTTACAATGCAGAGCCAGTTTTACTTTCATAC
>Ga0228634_1001950_pt1 | contig 10976 bp, 9 predicted proteins | sample 42DmetaG_FD_190063 | JGI IMG/M metagenome (GOLD analysis project Ga0228634, IMG submission 190063) | Seawater microbial communities from Monterey Bay, California, United States - 42D | ecosystem: Environmental > Aquatic > Marine > Coastal | place: USA: California | collected 2016-09-27
ATATTCGCAACCTTTGTCTCTTCTATCTTTGTCTAATTTGGCAAAGAAATCTTCATTTTTCTTTTTAGTAGCGGTTTCATCTCCTTCATTTTTCATCTCAAACATGATAGACACAATCTCATTACCATTGTGGTCTGTTTCTTTGAACACATAGTCTCCTTTGGTACCACCTGAAGCATCGTTATCCTTTTCAAAATAGGCATTTTGAAATGCTGTTGCACGTAATTTATTAAACTCGATTTCACAATGTTGTTCTAGAGTTTCACCAATCATTTTGGTAGACAATTTCTGCTTGAAGTCTTTTAGACGAACTATTTCCTCTTCTTTTAGCTTTACATCTTTAGCCACATGCTCAAGTTCTCTTCTAAAATCTTCCTTTAAAGATTTCTCTTTAAGTTCCATTTCAGTATCCTTAGCATTTAAATTATTCACTAATTGATCTCTTTCTTTTTCAATACTTTTAACAGCATTAGAGAGTTCTAATTGCTTTTCGGCATTTATTTTATCAAGTGTAGACTCTAAAGAATTAATAGCTTCATCTTTTTTTGAAAGCTCTTGAATAAGTTCTGACTTACTTTTTTGAGTTAAGACCTCTATCTCTCTTTGCTTATCAGCTAATTGTTGTTGATAGTTATTTATTAGCTTTTGTTCTGCAATTGTGACAGCAGATTTTTTTTCATTTTCAGCGATGGCTAATCTATTAGACACCTCTTCCTGAAATTGCTGGTCTCTCACCTGCTTGACAATATTGGTATAAACCGAATCATCAACTTTAAACACTTCTTTACAATTTGGACACTTTACTGTTGCATTCTTACTCATAACTGCTGATTTAAATTAATAACAGTACAAATATGAGCTTTAGATGTGTAATAGTATTGCATATCTGATTAATTATAAAAGTTATTCATAGTTTCTGTAAATCCTTTCATTTTTTCTACCACCTCCTTAGGACCTAGTACTTCAACATCACTTCCAAATGCTAAAATGGCTTGATACATTTCATAGTTAGGTAACAAGTTTAAAATAACAGTTCGCTCTTCAGGATCATTTCTATCTAGGCGTTGACTTGCTCCATGAATCGGTTTGGTGATTACATAAGGTATTCGTTTTGCAGAGAACCTTAATTTAACCTCTACGGCCTCTTTATCATTTGGTCTTGATACACCAATCATTTCGTCAAAATAATCTGCCCAATCTACTTCATTTGGTATAATATCCTCAATGGTTTCAGATATCTTAATAATTCTATCTAAAGCTACATTGGTAATGCCAGTATAGTTTTCAGACTCCTCCCAACCAAATAAGAACCACCTGTTATTGTATTGCTTTAAATGATAAGGATGTATTCTACGCAGATAAGCCTGAGCATCCTTGAAACCCTTGTATTCTATTATTACTATTTTTTTACGAATAAGCTGATTATAGATTTTACCAACCCATGATTGGCCTGAGTAATCTCTATTGCTCTGGTAGCTTATTAAACCATTATAATCTTCATGTACAAGATTAAAAGCTGATTTTATACGTGGAAACAATTCATCCAACCAAAAGAAATCTTGACGATTACTGTATCTCGATAAAATAGCAAGGGTTTCTCCTAATTGTTCCTGGTCTGTTTTGGATAACAATTGATTTCCAAGAGCTAAATCTGGATTTGAATATTTAAATATTGTTTTCTTACCCTCAAATAGTTTAGGAATAAATACAGGAAACTCATCAAAATCTATATGAGCACTATTTTCATTTTCAATAGTTTCTCTAACATACTTAATGTCATTCTGAATAGTTTTTCTCGAAACACTGATTTCCAATTTAGATGCTATAGTCTCTATTAACTTTTCTAAGGTAAATTGTGCTGTTCTACTAGAAAAACACTCATCCAAAATGGTGATACGCTTTTGAAAGTTTTTATTTTGTGGCATAAAATATTATTGAAACTTAGTAGGGTTTACTAGAGTAGACTATTTACATGAATATCTAAATCAAATATAATAATTCTATGCAAATACATTGCACATCTAAGTCATTATTTTGAATAAAATAAAGAGAATTAATTTTAAAAACAATCAACAGATGAACGCACAAAACCACATGAACTATTTAGCCTTAAATCAAAATATTTTGAACAAACCTCTGGTTATAGGAAAAGGACCTCAAGAAGGAAGTTCAGAAACACCAATAACTACATTTCATGGACTTCAAGTGTACTTGAACGGAACTCATGCGATGCCTGAACATGAAGAACTTGATAAAGGCTTCACCATAGGAAGTTTGACACATCCGCACGCAATGTTTGGAATGCCTGGCTCTAGTGGGTATTTAAGTTACGAGTTTTGGGTTACAAAAAATGAATATATTATCGTGGTAAGACTAAAGTTAAATGAGTTTACAAATGGAGAATCTGAACCAGCAGCAGACATTTTATCCTTAGTAAAAAAAGACGAAATCCCCGAGACTATAGCACAAAATGAAAAGAGTCATGCAATGATTTGTCAAGAAATGATGTTGTGCCATTTAGAATCTTTATTTGAGTTTTACGAGAACTTAGAAGACCTAGACGATTGGTCGTTTGAAGATGACACCTTGTATTCTTATGTTGAAGATCATTTTGAATTAAAAAATAACGTAAAAGCAATTGATGATGCATTGAAAGAATGACAATATATAGCTTATAAAATAGAAACCTGTAATTAACTTAATTAATAGTATTTAAAATGGAACCTATAACTATCAAACCCAATAAAACTAAAATAGACGAAAAACTTAAAAATGACTTAAAAATACTTTGTGAAGAAGAAAGTCAAGTCATTGTGCATTGCAAGGTTTTGATACCCTTTGGTGTACATTTAAGAATATGGAAAAACACAAACTTAATTGCTCACGGTAGTGGAAAAAAAAGTAGTATGACTCATGCTGAAAATATTACATTTCATCCGGAGTGGATGTGGTGTACAAAAGGACAACATAACTTCACATTATTCTTTAAAGCACTACCAAAAAACTGTAAAGTCTTTGATCTATTTGAGGACATACCGGAACTTGGTGGTTTTGTCAAAAAAAATATTAGAAGAAAAAAGAGTGATGTTTATCACGTGGAATTGTAATTAATGAGAAAAGTTTTTTAATTGTACTAAAGTGCATGTGCTTTTTTATGCCGTTCAAAATAAGGTTAAGTATTAAAACTAGGCATATTTTAAAAGAATTACAGTAAATATTAATAAACCACACTTAAAATAATATGAAACAACATACAATTACATTAATTTTTAGAATTGCAATAGTTGCCTCATCATTTTTTTTTGGAAAAGTATAAACAATTAGAACAAAAACAGATGGTAAAATTAGAGTTATTTTTGATCAAAATTGTATAAATAAATTACAACAATAATTTACAAAATTTTAATATCTTAACAAGATAATTAATGTTGGTATTTACATTAATTAATTTTAAATAAAAATAAATAATTAAGTGAAAGAATATTTTGATGTTCAAAACCTAAAAATAGCATGGGAACGTTGTTGTCGTGATACAAACAGAGATGTAAAAGATTATGCTGGGATAGATTTATTTGGATTTTCTATCGAAGAAAACTTAAAAAATTTATCAGATATACTTCTTTCTGGTGAATATAAACCTTCAAGGCCAGCAAAGTTCTATGAACCTAAATCAACGGGAACTCAGCGAACCAAGACTATACTATGTATTGAAGATGCTATAGTTTATCAATGTATTACGGACAAAATCGCAACTCTTGCTTATGAAGAATCAAATCAATATGAGAGTTTTGTTTTCGGCAGCGTTTTACATCCCGAAGTCGCCCTTGGTTCATCTATATTAAAATCCGACAATCCTCAATTTTACTTCTTTGAGTTTTGGATGGAAAAATGGACAAAATTTGCAGATTCAGTAAACAATGAAGTTGAAGACCGGTCCGTTTCATATAAACTAGAAACTGATATTACAGGTTTTTTTGATTGTATTCCACACAGTAAACTCCTTCAATTAATTTTTAAAAAATATAGTATTGACAAGAAAGTTGTTAACCTGCTGAATACATGTTTAAACAGATGGTCTGGGACTGCAGATTCAACAACTCCAGGGGTTGGTATTCCTCAAGGGCCTCAAGCTTCTTTTTTTTTAGCAAACCTATATCTAACTGAAATTGATAGTATTCTAGTTAATAAAGGGTTAAGTTATTACCGTTACATGGATGATATCAGAATATATTCCTCTTCAAAAGATGAATTGTTAGAGGTTCTTGTACTTATTGACAAATATTTAAAATCTAATGGACTTAGTATTAATTCAAAAAAGACATTGATTGAAGTTTTAAGTGAGGATCGAGATGAGGAAAAAATTGATGTTAAAGATATTTTAGAATACTTAAATATTTCAACCGTATTAAAAGATTTATTTATTGTTGAAGCTGACGAAAATCAATTAAAAACTCCACTAAAGAAAACAAATTTAAAAAAGAGTGAAGTTGATTTACATGATTTAGGAGAACAGTTTGGATCCTCTAGTTCACAAATAGGGCAGCAAACAAAAGAATTTAATTTTAAAAATGAAAAAGAAGCCAAAAATTATTTAAAAGAAGAACTTAAGGCCTTTGACAAAGAAATAAATACTAGAATTAAAATTAAAAATACTGTGGTTCAATTTAAGAATCCTAAACAGGTAGATGAGAATCCAAGAAAGGCTCAAAAGGAATGGCTAAAACTTGGCTATGAATATCGTTCTCTCTTAAACCTATCTGACAGTTTAGATTTAGGTTATAAAGCAGATGAAAAGTATTTCTCAGTCTGGTTATTTATTTCGATGAGTTTCATAGCCAAAGCCAATCAATTCAATTGGATTTTAACACGATATCCAGCAAGTTCTGAAAATAAAAAAACATTATTTGATCATGTTGAACAATCCAAATTATATGAGTGGGTACAACACCAATTTATAACCACATTAGCAATTAGTCAGAAGTTGAGCAATGAAGAACTAAGACGATGTTTCAAGAAAATGAAAAATTCAGAGTCCTTTTATGTAAAGTTGGCCTATTACAATTTATTAATTCATCAGGTCAACGAATCTCATCAACTTTATGCTACAATTAATAATAGTATCACACAAGAAAAAGATTTATTTCTTAAAAGCACTCTTCTTCATTATATAGATAAGAAAAACCAAGGGCAGCTTTCAAAACATGATATTGCTAAAACTATAGGTCTGTTATGAGTAATTGGGAAGAAACATATGACGAGCCAAATGAGCAAAGCAGTCGACAGCAACTAATTATAAATCAGTTATTACTCGAACAAAAGCAACGCAACGACGCCTTAGCCAGACCAATGGAATATATTTTTGAAGATGTAATTGGTCATAAAATTAGAGTCTCCCTGATATTAGCACTTCCAAATGGTATTTATAAGGATGCTCAAGAACACGCAAAATCATGTTTAATAACGACTTTAAAGCTGCGAAAGATACATGCTCCCAGTATTGTCAATTGGATCCAAAGTATAGTTCTTTGTTTTAATCCAATACTGAAGTTTTACATCGAAAGTAAACTAAACGAACAAGTTATTTCATCACCATACAATGGAAAGAAATTTGGGAATGATCGACGATTTTTCAACCATCTGGAATTGAAGCATCAAAAAGTTGAATATAGATACAAAACAGGCAGTATGTTTAATGCTCTTTACGAAAACTTGAACGACAATAAGCACCTTGTAAAAGACGCAGACGGAAAAATTAGAATAGCTAGACTGAAGTATAAAAAGTATGTAGGAACTACAGCCAATTATGCAAGAACCGCTTTAATCAATCTTGAAAAAATTTTTTATCAAGAGTTTGAAGAATCTATCATATAAAATATTTAATTACATAACCATATGTAATGTATATAACTTGTAAAAAGTTGAATTAAAAATGGAAAGAGATTTATCACCTAAAGAAATCAAAGATCATAACTACCTGAAATTAAGCGCCGATAAAATTAGAGAACATTTATCTAAAGTAATGGAGGCAGAAGCTCAATCTTCAAAAAGATGGGTTTGGGAATTAATGCAAAATGCCAAAGACATTCCAAACAAATATGGGAAAGTTTCAATAAAAATTGATTTAACCGCAAATAAACTTATATTTTCACACAATGGTAATCCATTTTCTCTTGAAAATGTTATTGGCCTTGTACAACAAACGAGTTCAAAAAATTCAACAAATAATGATAAAAATGTAACAGGTAAATTTGGTACTGGTTTTATCAGTACGCATATTTTATCAAAAAAAATAACTGTTAAAGGCTATGTTCTGTATAATGGAATACATAGAAAACTTAATATTATTTTAGATAGAGAAAGTGATTCATCAGAAGATTTAATCCCAAAAATCAAAAGAGCATTAGATCTAATGGATCAAATCGAGGATAATCAGCTTTTTCCTATTAAACACAATTACGAATATAATCGTTCAGAATTATCATTTGATACTTTATTTGAATTCGAGCTTTTAAGTGATAAAAGTAAAAAATTAGCTACGGATGGTATTGATGATTTGGTAAACACGTTACCTCAAACCCTAATAAATTTAAAGGAAATTAAAAAAGTAACTGTTACAAATAACGGAATTCCAAAAATTTACGAGAAAAAAGAAATTTTCACAAGAAATAATGTTACCGCTTATGAAGTTGTAATTAGTAATCTAGAGTCCAAAAAATTTCTTTCATATAGAAGAGATGAAATCACACTTGCAATTGAAGTTAATAGTTTTAATCCAATCACATTAATTAAACATTTTGGACAACAACCGAACTTGTTTAGAGATTTTCCATTAATAGGTTCAGAAAAATTTCATTTTCCATATATTTTAAATGGGCATACCTTTAACCCAACAGAAAGAAGGGATAGTATTTCATTACACTCAGAAGAAGGCAACGAAGCAATTGAGAACAGGAAATCTATAGAAAATGCCATTTCTATTTCACAAGAATTTACTCAATGGTTAATAGATAACAACGCAATCAACAGACATATTTGTGCTTATACAATAAGACCAGAACTAAAATGGGAAAACTTTTCTAAAAATTGGTTTACAGAAATACAAACTAATTGGAGAAAACAATTAATTGAATTACCATTATTTGAAACAGAGGAAGGTGTTATAATTTTTTTGAAAAATGCTGTTATTCCTGAGGATGGTGATTCAAAAGAGTTTAAAGAAGAGTTCTACGAATTATCAAAACCTATTTTCTCCTCTAAAAGAATTCCCAAAAAAAATAAATATTTTGATTGGCTAAAAATATTAGGCCCCAGAAGCGATAAAGAGCAAAGAGAAAATTGGGGTGTAAATCTTACAAAAAATGCAGAAAATTTAGCTCAGATTATTAATGATTTTAAAGATAAAGAAGGTCTATTAAACAATTCAGAAATAGTAAATATTGGAGTATTGAATTTATGGTTAAACGGCCTTTATGATTATCTAATAAAAACTCAACAAATAGATCTATTATCAAAATACGCTTTGATACCCAACCAGTATGGTGTTTTTAAAAAATTAAACGAACTTTATTTAGAAGATCCTCATAACCCTATTCCTGATGAACTATTAGATGTTTTAACAAAACTCGGTGAAAATTGGAGAAATGATTTAATAGATAGAGAAGTTAAAATTAAACTTAACATTGATAAAAAAGAATGTTCAGATATCTCTTTAATCATAAATGAATTATTAAAAGAAAAACATTGGGAATTTAATGAGTATAGATCAACTTTTTTACAAAGAAGCAATGCAAGAGAAATATTAACAGATATTTTAAAGTTACAAGCTATTAATTCTTCTGCTGATAGCTTTCAACATAAACTATTCGACTTTGGAAAAGCTTTATTCAAAACTGATGATATCGTAAAAAATATTGAGAATCTAACCCCTTTCAATTTCTCTACAACAAAGAAATTGTATATAGAAATAGTCCATAAAGAAATCCAATCTTTAGGTGAGCTCAGTGGTTTGCAAGAAAGATTGGAAAAGACAGAAGAAGATTCACTTTTTTGGTTAAATAAATATCTTAAGCTGATACAATCTAACAGTGAATTTAAAACTTTACTTGAAAAAAACTATAAAATTATTCCAAACAGATATAAAGAGTTCATTACTTATGAAAATGTCAAATCTTTTGGAACAGAAGAAACTCCTTTGGATGATGAATTAGTAGATATATTGTTCAACCTAAATAATCAAGAGGATTGGAAAGGTTTTTTAGTTCATGATGGAATTCACATTGACTTTAGCGACAAACGTAAATTTGAAGAGTTAAGTCAAAGTATTGAAAAAAATATTGTTGCAATTAAAAATGACGATAATAATAACCCAGGTGAAGGAATATTAGATAATTATAAAAACCCAATATTGGATTTAATCGAATGGATAGAAAATAGCAAGAATAAAATATTAGCTAATACGTATCTAGGTAGCTTTATTGCTGAATCAGGGTCTTTATTTTTTAAACTTACAGTTGGTAATTCAAATGTTGGCATATCCGCTATTAAAATGCTACAAGATGAAAAAAACGTTAAACTTTTATCTAAAATTCAAGATTCTAATGTTCCACCAGAAGATTTATCAGAGTTAATAGATATTATCACTGAACTTGGCTCAACAGAATTATTGAAGGAAAGAGCTTTAGATTTAAGAGAAGAAATGCGTAATAGAGAGGCTTTATATAAAGTTGGGGAAAGAGTTGAAGAGGCAATAAAAAATACTTTAACAGAATTCAAAGTTGAAAAAATCAGTATAGGAGCATTTGATTTAAAAATATCAAATAATGACAAGTTTTATTTACTTGAAGTAAAATCATTCAAAAATAATAGTAACTACCCTTTCTTATTTGCACCAAGTCAAGCTAATAAAGCCATGTTGAATGAATCGAACTATGCTGTCTGTACCATAGAAAGGCCACTAATCGAATTAAAAGAAATTTCTGTCGAATACGTAAAGAAAAATCTTCTTTTTGCTAAAAATTTAGCATTTGAATTTAGAAAGGGGACCCAAGACTTATCTAAATATAATGAAATTAGAAATAACCACGGGATATCAAAATTAAAAATGGATGTTCTTGGTGATGTAAGAGTTCAGGTTAATAAAAATGTAATAATCAATAAATCAAAAGACTTTGACAACCTAATTAAGGATATAAGAAAAGAATTAATCGACTAGTCTTTAAATTGTTAATTATATTTAGGACTCAAAAATAAAAACCATCAACAAAAGAGATTTATACTTACACTAGAAAGTTTATCAAAAGCTTTAATTGCCCTATTCATGTATAATAGAATACCATAAAAAAAATGGGATAGAAACAAGAATATGCTTCATGGAATCGTAAATATTTTAACATTAATGTAAGCTCACATTCTATTAAATATTATAGGATAAAAAACAATGAAAAATGAATACAAAATGAAAGTCTACAATCTAATTATAATATTATTTTTCAGTATCTCTTTTGCTTGTGCTCAGCAAGAATCTAAAATAAGTTTCAAAGAAATTGAAAGCAAATATTGCAGAAACTGTTACGGAAGTTTAGTCGTAGAAAAAGGCAGCTTATCAGACACAATTTTTGGGGGTCAATGGGGAAATGTTGTGAATTATAAACTTATCAAAATAAAAGATAAAGAATATTTAAATACCTATTATCGTTTTGGATATCCTGGAGGACAAACTGTAATGGCATATAAAATTCATTCTATCGAAGATCATAACTTCCTAGAGCCTATATTTGAAAAGACTTTCGAGCTGTATAGAGAAACCCATAGAAATTATAATAATGTACCTACAAATTTCATTTTTGACAGAACCGTTGATGTTAAAATAAAAAAGGGAGTAGAATTTAATGTAAGTTTAAAAGTAAGTTATTGTCCAGAAATTGAAGGTGAACAATGTGATGTTTTATTTGAAGAATCCTATGTCGATTTATATCAAATAAATTAGTGCTAAAGAAAAAAACCGCCTCTATTAAAATTAGTTATATAGTTGATTGAAATTTACCTATGCATAATTTAAAAATGAAATTATCTTTTGAAAATAGATTACATCTAAACAAAACTGCCGGAAATTTATCTCATGTTTTTGGTGAAGGCTATTTTATTTATGATGAATATGGAAGGGAAGTAAATGCTTTTGAACAAGAAAAAGATTTTAATAGACTCATCAAAAAATTTAAATATCGTCATTTACTGATTGAAAAACTTAACACAGAACATAAAGGGTCTTTTGAATTTGGGGAAGACAATGTTTTAGTCATAAACGAAAAACCAATCCTCAATGATTTTTGGAATATTCCTAAAAATAATAAGGAGGTAGCTATCTATTTCAAGTGTATTTCAGAAAAAATTGAATCTTATGATTTCACCAAAAAATAATTAATAAATTTATGGATAATCTATTCGATGCTTGTGTAGAATTCTTAAGATGGCTTGGCAACGTTGTTGGGTTAAGCTATAAAGAAATTAATATTTGGATTTTTGTAATCATAGAACCCATAATTTTTATACTTATGTTCCTTTGGATTGTTAAGTTAAGACGTAAATTGAAAAATAAGTCTTACCAACAATCTTAATCTAAAAGATACTCCTCCCGATCAATATATTCTGTATGAGATTTCATTCTTTCAAATTCATCAGTAATATCCTCAGGTTCCATTCCTAAAACAAATTCCAATAAATGCATATTAGGGTTTTCAGAACAAAAATCAAAAATCTTCTCACCAGCAAAATATCCCATGGTTTCCAACAGCATTATGGTTTTTGATTTAATGTCTTCTCCATCTGGAAATTTAACATATAGTGAAGCTGCGCTGTAATTGATATCTCCACCATCAGCCAATTCTATTTTAACATGAGTAAATAGTGTATGATCGTTATTTGAAAGTAAAGAAGATATCTCCAGGTGGTGATCTTTTGTTATCCAAAGAGGCTCCTCA
>Ga0228634_1001956_pt1 | contig 10931 bp, 9 predicted proteins | sample 42DmetaG_FD_190063 | JGI IMG/M metagenome (GOLD analysis project Ga0228634, IMG submission 190063) | Seawater microbial communities from Monterey Bay, California, United States - 42D | ecosystem: Environmental > Aquatic > Marine > Coastal | place: USA: California | collected 2016-09-27
ACTCAAGCGTTCTTATCATTGGAGCTGGACCAACTGGCTTAGAGGCTGCACATGCCTTGGGTAAGCGTGGCTATAAAGTACTGCTTGCAGAAGCAACAAGAAAATTAGGTGGACGAGTAAGTTTAGAGTCAAATCTTCCTGGCCTATCTCAATGGGCACGAGTTCGTGACTATCGATTAGAACAAATTAAAAAACTTTCAAATATAGAAGTTTTTCGCGAAAGTAGAATGACACATGAGCAAATACTTGAAGTAGGTGCCGATCACATAGCAATAGCAACGGGATCACACTGGCGCCGAGATGGTTTTAGTAGCACCCACTTAAATGGTATTGATGAGTTAAGCCATTCAAGAAATTTGTTTACACCCGATGATATCATGGAGGGAAATTTACCCGATGGTCCAACTATAATATATGATGATGATAACTATTATATGGGCTCTGTAATAGCGGAAAAAATAAAAGCTTTAGGTCTACCAACAACATTAGTTACACCTCAGGACATGGTTTCTAGTTGGGGCGCATACACAACAGACAGATGGAGATCACAATCAAACCTCATGAAGCTAGGTGTAAAAATTATCTGTGCAAAAAGTTTAAAAAAATTTGATGGGAAAGAAGCACAATTTGAATGCATTTATACGAATTCAAGATCTATGTTATCAGCATCATCAATTGTTTTAGTTACATCAAGAAAGCCAAATGATGAACTTTATAATAGTTTGTTGAACCAGAATGAAAATTTCTCAGGTACATCTTACAAATCTTTAAAAAAGATAGGGGATTGTGATGCTCCTGCAATTATTGCTGCCGCTATTTATGCTGGACATAAATATGCTCGTGAACTAGAGGAAGAAATTGATTATGATAACCCTTTCAAACATGATCGCGTATTTTTTGAAGATTATTAAATCTTTCTAATATTAATTATATGCCACAACGGTGTTTGAAATATTTCTAAAGATTATTTTATATTGTGATTAGGTAATAGAAAACAAAGAAAACCCACATTTAATAAGACTTAAATGTGTGCAAATAAAATGATTTACTTTTAGAAATTCATACGATTTTCAATAAGTTTTTCTACAACTTCTGGCTCAGCTAAAGTAGATATATCACCTAATGAATCATAATTATTCTCAGCGACTTTTCTCAATATCCTTCTCATTATTTTACCTGATCTAGTTTTTGGCAAACCAGGTGCCCATTGAATAAAATCAGGACTCGCAATTGGCCCTATTTGCTGGCGAACCCATCCCCTTAAAGCAGTTCGAAGTTCTTCAGAGTATTCTGCACTCGCATTAAGTGTCACATAGCAATAAATACCTTGGCCTTTAACATCATGTGGGTATCCAACAACAGCAGCTTCAGCAACATCTTTATGTGCAACCAAAGCACTTTCAATTTCTGCAGTTCCCATTCTGTGTCCAGATACATTTAAAACATCATCCACCCGACCAGTAATCCAATAATAACCATCTACATCACGTTTACAGCCGTCTTCAGTGAAATAGTAACCCTTATAGGCTTCAAAATAAGTTTTAACAAACCGATCATGATCACCATAAACTGTTCTCATTTGAGATGGCCAACTTTCTTTAATAGCAAGAACGCCTTCGCATGCTCCTTCAATTTCTTGACCAGTTTGTGGATCCAAAATTACTGGCTGTACACCAAAAAATGGAGTTGTAGCAGAGCCTGGTTTTGTTGTTGTGGCTCCAGGAAGTGGCGTCATCATATGACCACCAGTTTCTGTTTGCCACCAAGTATCGACAATCGGTACAACACCCTTTCCAACAACCTCATTATACCAATTCCAGGCTTCAGGATTTATAGGTTCACCAACCGTTCCAAGTACACGCAAATCAGACAGATTATGTTTTGAAACTAAATCATTTCCTAAACCCATTAGAGCTCGTATTGCTGTTGGAGCTGTATAAAACTGGTTCACTTTATGTTTTTCACAAACAGCCCAAAAACGTGATGCATCAGGATATGTTGGAGTACCTTCAAACATTAAAGTAGTAGCCCCATTAGCCAGCGGGCCATATACTATATAAGAGTGACCAGTTATCCACCCTACATCAGCAGTACACCAATACGTATCTCCTTCTTGATAATCAAAAGTATATTGGTGTGTCATTGATGCATATACTAGATATCCTGCGGAAGAATGTACTACACCTTTAGGTTTTCCAGTAGAGCCTGAAGTGTAAAGGATAAATAAAGGGTCTTCAGCATTCATCTTCTCAACTGGACAATCATTTGATGCAGCCGAAACGAGTGTACCATAATCATAATCACGATTTTCTTTATATGGTGTACTATTTCCAGTTCTTGCGACCACCAAAGTTTTTACATCACCGGATATTTCTAAAGCAGCATCTACATTTTTCTTTAATGGTATATTTTTTCCCCCACGCGGGCCTTCATCTGCTGTTACAACCAATGACGCTTTACAATCAGATATTCTTGAGGCTAAGGCATCTGGCGAAAAACCTCCAAAAACTATAGAATGAATTGCACCAATTCTAGCACATGCTAACATGGCATATGCAGCTTCTGGTATCATTGGCATATACAAAACTACACGATCACCTTTTCCAACACCAAGTGATTTATAGACGTTTGCTAATCTAGAAACATGATCATGTAATTGATTGTAAGTTATGTGTTTATCTACACTTGGATCATCAGACTCCCATATTATTGCCGTCTGGTTTCCTCTCTTTGCGAGATGCCTATCAACACAGTTTTCACATATATTTAACTCACCATCTTCATACCACTTAATTGAAATATTTGGATATTCAAACGAAGTATTTTTCACTTTAGTAAAAGGAGTTATCCAATTAATGCGTTTTCCGTGCTCAGCCCAAAATGTATCTGGATTAGAGACAGAAGCCGCATACATACTATCGTACTTTTCTTTGTTAGCGTGAGCTTTTTCTGCTAACTTAGAGGATGGTGGAAATACTTTGTCGTTCATTTTCTTCCCTTTTAAAGTTAAAAAACTATACCTATATTATATATTATTTTTTAAATTGCCAAATAATCGTGGCGAAGTTTTTCATTATCTAAAACCTCTTTTGCAGTACCAGAAAACACCACACCACCGGTATCAAGAATAACTGCACGATCCGCCAGTTTTAAAGCTGCAACGGCATTTTGCTCCACAATAATAGTTGTTATACCTTGTTCACGAATTAGCCTTAAAGTTTTTTCAATCTCTTGAACAATAACAGGCGCCAAACCTTCATATGGCTCGTCTAGTAGTAACAATTTAATATTTCTTGCAAGTGCTCGCCCAATTGCAAGCATTTGTTGTTCCCCACCAGATAGTGTTGTTCCTTCTTGTTTGCGGCGTTCACCTAAACGTGGGAATAATTCATAAATTCTTTCTAATGACCAGCCAATAGGTTTTTCTATTTGAGCTAATTGTAAATTTTCCTCAACAGTCAATCCTTGAATAATTCGTCGATCTTCTGGGACTAAAGCTATGCCTGCTTGAGCTGCTTCCCAAGCTTGCATTTTGTGCAATGGTTGATGATCTAACCATATCTCACCTTTATGAATAGTAGGGTCATCAAGGCGAGCTATTGCCCTTAATGTAGATGTCTTACCAGCACCGTTTCGCCCTAAAAGAGCTAAAATTTCTCCCTCATGAACATTTAAGGAAATACCTTGAACAATATAACTTTCCCCATAATAAGCATGAATATCATGTGCTGAGAAATATATTGGCCTTGAAGCTTCTGTATTATCTGGTGTGTTAATCATCTCTCATATTGCCTTCTACTTGAGCCTCGCCAAGATATGCTTCTTTTACCTTTGGATGGCCTTTTATCTTTTCTGGAATGTCCTCAACAATTACAGTACCTTGAGCAAGTACTGATATTTTTTGAGCCAATGAAAAAACCACACCCATATCGTGCTCAATGATAGCCATGGTAATTTTTAATTTTTTTTGAATACTTTTTAATAATTCAATAGTGCTTTCAGTATCCGCTCTTGCCATGCCTGCTGTTGGTTCATCCAACAATAATAATTTTGGATTTTGGGATAGGCACATTGCCATCTCTAAGCGACGCTTATCACCGCGCGACATTGATGATGCTAACATGTCTTTTTTATTTATTAGATCAACATCAACCAACATTTTCTCAGCTTTTTCTGCCATATCTTTATTGTCAGAAACTCTACCAAGAGCATTTAAAGTAAATGAACCGTCTCTTTTTGCAAAGCATGGTATTAAAGTATTTTCCCAAACAGAAAGTTCTGAAAATATTTCAGGTGTTTGAAAAACACGACTAACACCAAGTTGGTTTATTTCATGAGGTTTAATACCCAACAATGACTGTCCATTAAACATAACAGTTCCTGTATCGGGGATTAGCTTACCAACAAAACAGTTTAAAAGTGTAGATTTTCCAGCACCATTAGGACCAATTATTGCATGAATTTTACCTTCTTCAATATCTAAATTCACATTGTGTAAGGCTTTTAAACCTCCAAAACTTTTATTAACATTTTGGACTTCAAGAATTCCCATTTGGCGCTCCTATTCTGCAGCTGAAGTAGTGGAAGTTGATGATGTTTCATCCCCACCTTTGCGTCGTTTCCACCAATTGCCAATCCGTGACATTCCTTCCATTAATCCACCTGGTAGAAAAATCACTATCAACATAAACATAATGCCTAATGTTAGATGCCATCCTTTACCCGTAAATAAATGTAGCACCCAAACTATAATGTTTTCCAACCCATCAGGCATCCAGGCAAACCAACCATGTAGAACTGTGTCATTGATCTTTGAAAATATATTTTCAAAGTATTTGATAAAACCTGCGCCCATAACAGGGCCTAATAAAGTTCCTGTTCCACCAAGTATCGTCATTAAAACTATCTCACCAGAAGCAGTCCATTGCATGCGTTCTGCTCCAGCTAAAGGATCCATTGATGCCATTAAGCCCCCTGCTAGTCCTGCATACATTCCAGAAATCACAAATGCAGCTAGAGTATATGGTCTAGTATTTATTCCGGTGTAATTAAGACGGTTTTGATTAGTTTTAACTGCTCTCAACATCATGCCAAAAGGCGAACGAAAAATACGTATCGATAAATAAAATGCTATTAGCAAGAATATAGCACAAATATAGTACCCAATATTAAATTGAAAATCCCATGCGCCAATCTGCATTACCCAAGTATCTCTCATCTCTAAACCAAACAAAGAAGTTACAGGCAAGTTCCCTGACACATTTTCGGCAGCCAAAATACGAGGATCATTTAAAGTTATTTGTAATCCTGTTTCACCATTAGTTAATGGTGTTAGTACAGAATAGGCTAAGGCAAAACTCATTTGGGCAAATGCTAATGTCAAAATTGAAAAATAAATACCAGATCTACGTAAAGAAATGAAACCAATAAGTAATGAAAACAGACCAGCTACAATAACTGATAATATGAGTGCTGGAATAATATTCATTGAAAGTAATTTGAACATCCAAACGGCAGAATAAGAACCAACACCTAAGAATGCAGCATGCCCAAAGGAAAGATAACCTGTTAGTCCAAATAGGATATTAAAACCAATTGCTAGAATACCATATATAGCAAACCGCTGCATTAAATCAGGATAACCAGCATTAAATTGTGCTAAGCCAGAATCTGTTGGAAATGGGTTTAGTATAAAAGGTGCCAATAATGCTATTATAGCTACAAAAAATAGAGTTCTCATATCCGCTTTTGAAATAGTATTCATTTTATTCCTCCATCACGCCAGCTTTGCCCATTAGACCACGAGGCCTAGTTAGCAGAACAATAATAGCGACAAGGTAAATTATAATTTGGTCAATAGAGGGGAGGTAAAGCATCTCAAAGAAACCTTTGACTTCGTTCATTGATGCAAAACTCTCTAGTATTCCTAAAAGGAACCCTGCAGAGACAGCACCTGGCAAAGAACCCATTCCTCCAACAACAACAACAACAAACGATAGAACTAGGAAATCCATTCCCATGTGATAATTTGGGGAATTAATGGGTGTGTACATTACACCAGCCAATCCAGCCACAGCAGCAGCAATACCAAACATTATCGTGAACCTACGATCAATATTGATACCCAAAAGCCCAACAGTTTCACGATCAGCCATTCCAGCTCTTACTACCATTCCAAATGTTGTAAATCTTAAAAAAGCAAATACCGCGCTGATTATTAATGCAGAAAATGCAAAATAAATTAATCGCCAATATGGATAACTTGCATCAAGGCCAATCAATGCACCTACATTAAATGATCCAACAAATTGATCAGGTGCAGGAGTTGGTATTGGATTTGCTCCAAAGTTAGCTTTTACAAGTTCTTGAATTACTATAGCCAAGCCAAATGTTACCAATATTTGATCAGCGTGGGGACGTTTGTAAAAGTGCTTTATTAAGCCTCTCTCCATAACATAACCAATTAGTAGCATAATTGGTATTGCAACTAATATTGCCAACGGAACATTCCAGTCAATAATTACACTACCAATTTTTGGTCCAAACCATTCAATAACATAAGGTGTTTTAACCTTTAGAGGATTTCCTAAAAAATCTACTTGTGATGGATCAATCGTTACTTTTGATATAGCAATTAATTTTTGTAGCGATACTGCACAGAAAGCACCAAGCATAAATAATGCACCGTGAGCAAAATTTACTACTCCTAACGTTCCAAAAATTAAGGTTAGCCCTAACGCAATCAAGGCATATGCACTGCCTTTATCAAGCCCATTTAGTATTTGTAAAAGAATTGCATCCATGTTTCGTCCAAACTTTATTTACTTAGCTAGTTTAACTTAACTTTTTAAATAGGCCACAGTGAAAACACTGCAGCCTAAAATTTCATTTATAAATTATTTATGCGCCTGGGTTACATTTACCTAAAGCACCACCCGCAAACATTGGGTGATCAACAGCATACTCAACTTGACTACGAGGTGTGATTTCCACAACTTCGAGGACATCGAATTCTGATGTTGGGTTTTCTTTACCCTTCACAACTAACACATCTTTGAAGCATTGGTGATCTTCCGCGCGATATTCTGTCGGACCATTACCCATGCCATCAAATTTAAAGCCTTCCAGAGCTTCAGCAACACCACATGGATTGAATGTACCAGAACGTTCACATGCATCTGCATATAATAATGTTTGAACGTATGTAGTATGAGCTGCCTGAGATGGTGGGAAGCCATATTTTGTACCAAATGATTTAACAAATGCTTTTGTACCTTCATCTGTAAGTGACCAATGCCAGTTAGTAGAACCAAAGATACCTTTAACATTTTCACCAGCACCACGTGCCATTAGACGAGAATATAGTGGCACAACAATTTCAAAGTTTTTGTTGTTTATAACTTTATCTCTTAACCCAAATTGAACTGCAGATGTTAATGAATTGATCATGTTTCCACCATAGTGGTTAAGCACTAGGACATCAGCACCAGAATTTAATACTGGAGCAACATAAGATGAGAAATCTGTTGTGGCTAATGGCGTTAATACGTTGTTTACTGTATTCCAACCTTTTGCTTCTGTGGCTGCTTGGATGGATTCTTGTTGTGTCCAACCCCATGTATAATCCGCAGTCAAGTGATATGCATTACGATCGTTACCATAACGAGCTTCTAAAACAGGTGCTAATGCAGCTCCTGACATATATCCGTTGAAGAAATGACGAAAGCCATTAGCTTTTTTATCTTTACCAGTTGTATCGTTTGAGTGTGTCAAACCAGCCATAAAGATAACGCCTGCTTCTTGACAGAGACCCTGAACAGCAATTGCCACGCCTGAGGATGAACCGCCAGTAATCATAACTGCACCGTCTTTTTCAATCATGGATTTTGCTGAAGCTCGTGCCGCATCAGACTTGGTTTGAGTATCGCCAGTTACATATTCAACTTTCTTACCAAGAATACCATTTCCTGTGAGTGCTTTTGACGAGAATGTATTCATCATCCCGCCGTCACCACCACCATTTAAATGCTCGACTGCAAGCTTGTAGGCTCGTAATTCATCCGCACCCTCGTCCGCATATGGACCAGATTGTGGAACATTGAAGCCCAGAGTAACTGAACCGCCTGTAGGTGCATTTGTATATGCAGCTAAAGGACTTGTGATGAAAGTAGGCATCGCTAAACCAGCACCAACCGTGGCACTGGTTTTAATAAGCCCACGTCTTGTAAACTTAGACATAGATTTCCTCCCTAATTCTGCACGTAGGCTGCCTCCTCGCAACTCACGTCAGTGTCTTTAGACTTAAAGACAATAATAGCATATGTAATTAATACAACAACTCATTGTAAATTAACGATAATATTGTAAATCTTTTTATTTTTTTTCATCTTTATTTGTAAATATATTTACAATATACTCATTTTAACGTTTATAATTAAGGTCTTGTATTATGGTAGGCGCTCTACTTGGAACCCGAATTAGAGAAAATAGAAAAGCTCTAAAGCTTACACAAAAGGATTTGGCAAAAATTGCAGGTATCTCTGCATCTTATTTAAATTTGATTGAGCACAATCGTAGAGGAATCGCTGGCAAAACATTAAACACTATTGCTAGAGCATTATCAGTAGAGCCATCAGAGCTTTCTGATGGTATGAATCAATCACTTATTGATCGATTAAAATCTGCTGCAATCCGTAACAAACAAATCAACACAGAAAGTAACAGAATAGAGGAATTCGCTGCACGGTTTCCTGGTTTTGCAAGATTGATTGCCAGGCAAAGTGATCAAATAGATATAAGAGATGAAGAATTTACCATTCTTTCTGATCAATTAAAACATGATCCTTATTTTGCAGAAGCTATGCATTTATTGTTGTCAAACATAACAACGATTAGATCGACAGCAGATATCTTAGCCGGAAATTCAAATATACCAACAAAAACATCAAAAAGGTTTATTGATAATTTAGCAGAAGAAGCTCTAAAATTGTCGAACACAGCCGAAGATATATTTGATTATTTCGAACCAACATCTGAGAAACAGGTAACTAACTTAGATTTATCACCCTTTGAATTACTATTAGAAAAAAATAGTTATTATTTGAAAGATCTAGAAAACAGCAAACAAACTCTTAATGAGGTCTTATCATCACTAAATCTTTCTGATGAAGATTATCTAAAAACAAAAAACTCATTAAACGCTTATATTGAAATGGCAAAAAACCTACCAATTAATTTATTTTTAGATGTTGCAGTTAAACATAACTATGATGCCATAGCATTAGCGAAACACTTCAATACTGATATACTTTCAATATGTTTTCGATTAGCGCACCTACCAAAGAGATCAGACATACCAGAATTTGGCATAATCCAATGTGATGCCTCTGGGTCTGTTCTATACCGCAAACAATTAAATTCATTTAGCCTACCAAGGTATGGTGGCGCCTGTCCTTTATGGCCAGTATATCGCAGTCTTTCACAACCGCTGCAGCCAATTAGAGCAATGCTTGATATGCCTATGGGCGATCGTTTTCATACAATAAGTTTTGCATACCCAACTGAAGCTGCACAAATTGGAATGCCAGCTTTAACTGAGGCTGTAATGCTATTTACACCTGATTATTTGATGTTGCCAAAAATATCACATACTCAAACACCTCAATTAGCAGTTGGGCTCCAATGTACAGTTTGTTCAAGATTGGAGTGCTCAGCACGACGAGCAACATATTTATTGGAAGATAAATAAATAAATTGCACCTTTAAATATTTAAGTTAAGCTAGGATTTCACTATCTCAAGGGGGGAAGAGACGTGAAAAAGTCAGTTGTAATAATTGAAGATGAGCCATTTATTATTGAGGCATTAACTTTTTTATTAGAGAATGAAGGCTTAGATGTAAGATCAATTTCAGACGGTGCCAAAGCAATAGATTTCATTGTAAAGTCAAAACCAAATTTGGTAATTCTAGATATAATGTTACCAAACGTAAGTGGAATGAAAATATTAGAAGATATTCGCAAAATGAATGAAATATCTCACTTGCCAGTTTTGATGTTAACCGCAAAAGGTCAAAAAAAAGACCGAAGGGCTGCAGAAGAAGCTGGAGTTAGTAAGTTCATGACAAAGCCATTTGATAATCAAGAACTTATAGAACATGTTAAACTTATGATAAAATCATGAATAATAGTTCTAGTGCGAAACGAGACATAAATCGGCGAAAACGACGGAAAATTACTGAGTTTTCAGCTGGCATTTCAATTTTAGCGATTTGCTTACTTGTATCTCCATTACTCAACGGTTTCACAACAGACTTAAATCAAGTTAACTTTTCTTCTGTAATTTTCTATATTTTTGGCACTTGGGGAATTTTTATAATCCTAGCAATTTTTATGGCGCGCTTACTTACTAATGGTGTGAATGAAAATTAATGTTAAACTCAAATATTATCGTAATAATTTGTTTGATTTATGTTGGATCTCTATTTGCTGTTGCTGGTCTTGCTGAACGTAGGGCCAAAAAAGGCAAGCTAGGTTTTTTACATTCACCTTTGATTTATACTCTTTCTATTTCAGTATATTGTACCGCATGGACATTCTATGGGTCTGTTGGGTCTGCCGCCTTAAATGGATTTGAATTTTTGGCGATTTATCTTGGACCAACAATTGTTTTTGTTGGTTGGTGGTGGTTTTTGAGAAAACTAGTTCGTATCGGAAGAACTCAAAGGATTACATCCATTGCTGATTTGATTTCTTCCCGATATGGCAAAAGTAATACATTGGGTGTCATCGTAACTTTATTAGCAATTTTAGGTTCTACTCCATATATTGCATTACAACTACAATCCCTAACACTAAGCTTTGCAGTTTTTACAGAAAACTCTAATTCTAATTATAATCCAGTAATAACTGCACTATTCATTGCGGCTGGCCT
>Ga0228634_1001961_pt1 | contig 10897 bp, 9 predicted proteins | sample 42DmetaG_FD_190063 | JGI IMG/M metagenome (GOLD analysis project Ga0228634, IMG submission 190063) | Seawater microbial communities from Monterey Bay, California, United States - 42D | ecosystem: Environmental > Aquatic > Marine > Coastal | place: USA: California | collected 2016-09-27
CAGGCCTTGTTTTAATGAATATTGAGGGTTGTAGTTTAATAAATTTTTTGCTTTGTCTATAGAGGCCAAAGAATGAGGAATATCTCCTGCTCTGTTTGGTCCATATTTAATTTGAATATTTTTAATTTTTGGATCATAAGGTGTTAATGACTCTTTTAAACAGTCTATTAAATCATTTAATGTATTTCGCTCACCAAAAGCAACATTATACACCGTGTTAATTGCCTCTTCATTTTCTGTAATCATAGACAAAACATTTGCCTGAATAACATTATCTATATAAGTGAAATCTCTTGAAAAATCTCCATTACCATTAATTACCGGGCTTTCTTCTCTCATAAATTGACTTACAAATTTTGGAATCACTGCTGCATAAGCCCCATTAGGATCTTGTTTTCTTCCAAATACGTTAAAATAACGTAATCCAATGGTTTCTATGCCATATGTTTTTGAAAATACATCTGCATACAGTTCATTTACGAACTTGGTAATGGCATAAGGAGATAAAGGGCGTCCAATGGTTTCCTCTACTTTTGGTAGTGATTCAGAATCACCGTAGGTAGAGGAACTTGCCGCATATATAAATCGTTTAACGCCAGCATCTCTAGAAGCTATCAACATATTTAAAAAACCAGAGACGTTTACTTCATTAGAAGTTATTGGGTCTTTTATGGATCTTGGCACAGATCCTAAAGCTGCTTGATGCAACACAAAATCCACGCCTTTTACTGCAGCATGACAATCAGTAATATCTCTAATATCTCCTTCTATAAAAGTAAAGTTAGGATTGGTACATAAATGACTTACGTTCTCTCTACTTCCGGTAGCTAAATTATCTAAACAAACCACATAGCATCCATTATTAAGTAAATACTCAGATAAATTTGATCCTATAAATCCTGCTCCACCAGTTATTAATATTCTTTTATCAATTAATTGAATATCCATAATTAAAATTAACTAATTTATAACAACATCACAAATTACAATAAAAGAATTAGTTCAAAGCACTATTCCTATCGATTAATTGTATTATTTAATGCATGTTTAAAAAAACAAATAATCCTGACAAGAGTTGATTAGGTTAGTAAGGGATTAGATATCCCTAGTTTGCCCCATTTTAAAATAGCAAAAGCCAACTAGCTACGCTAGTTTCTTTTTTTATTCAAAACTTTTCACAAATAAATTTGCGACAGTCTTTAATAAAAAAAGTCTTAGATTTCTCTAAGACTTTTGCTCTCGTCTGTGGGCAATGAGGGATTCGAACCCCCGACCCCTTGGGTGTAAACCAAGTGCTCTGAACCAACTGAGCTAATTGCCCTTACATGATTATAAATCACACAAGCGGGTGCAAATATAAAAGGGTTTTTAAACTTAACAAAGAAAAAAAGATGTTTATTTTGATTTGTTTTTAATCCTATGGAATTGAGTTTATTACAATTTTAAAAAATCAATATTTTTTTAATGCTTCTTCATAATCTTCTTGGGTATCAATACCTATAAGACTTGAAGCTGCCTCTATCATCTTAATTTTAAAGCCATTTTCTATGACACGTAATTGTTCTAATTTTTCTAATTTTTCTAAATTAGTTTGGTCCATTTTTATATACTTCGCTAAGAAATCTTTCTGATAGCCATAAATACCGATGTGTCTAAAAAAATTATGTTTTTTAAGTTGTTCATTTAATTGAATAATTTCTTGATGATCCCTTGGAAAAGGAATTGGAGCTCTTGAAAAATAAATGGCATTATTTTGTGTATCTACAACCACCTTTACTACATTAGGATCTTGAAGATCTTTGATGTTTTCTATTTTACTCATGGCACTTGCCATGTAAACTTGGTCATCATCAAACGAATGAACTAACTCTTCAATTAAATTTGGATCTATAAATGGTTCATCTCCTTGAACATTCACAATAATGTCACAATCTATTCCTGCAACTGCCTCCCCTATTCTATCTGTTCCAGATTGATGCGAACTTTTAGTGAGGATAATATGATTGGTGAAACTCCTACAAACCTCTTCAATCTCTGAACTATCAGTTGCTATATATACCCCATCTATATTCTTAACCTTCAGACATTGCTCATATACTCTTTGAATGACTGTTTTTCCTTTAAGTTCTAATAAGACCTTTTTGGGCAATCTAGAGGAATCTAATCTGGCAGGTATGACAATTACTTTTTTCATAAGATTAAACTCCTAAATCATATACTTGAACTACTCCCACTAAATCATTAGTTTCATTTACTACCAATAATGAATTTATTTTGTGTTGGCTCATAATATTACTAGCTGAAATGAGCTTATCTGTTTCATATATTAACTTTGGATGATTACTCATTAAATCTTCTGCCTTTAAATTGAAGAAATCCTTTTCTCTAGATTCCATAGTTCTACGAATATCACCATCTGTAATGACACCAATAATTTTATTGTTATCGATAATTACAACCAATCCTAGCATTCCTTCAGAGATTCTTTGTATGACTTCTTTGATAGTAGCTTGTGGTGAGATGATTGGTAAATTCTTCTTTTTCATCACATCTCCTACCGTAGTTAGAAGTCTTCTTCCTAAACTACCTCCAGGATGAAATTTAGCAAAATTTTCTTCTTTAAAGTCTCTCAACTTCATAAGAGTAACTGCTAAGGCATCTCCCATTACCAAAGTTGCCGTAGTAGAAGAGGTAGGCGCTAAAAATAACGGACAAGCCTCTTTATCTACTGCTATATTTAAATGATAATTGGTGTTTTTTGCTAAAGTAGAATCATCATTACCACTCATGGAAATGGTGCAATTCTTTTGATGTTTCAAAAAGGGAATTAGTTTTAAAACTTCGTCTGTTTCTCCAGAATTTGAAATTAATAAAACAATATCATTTTCCTCAATCATCCCCAGATCTCCATGATATGCTTCTCCAGGATGCAAGAAAAAACTTGGTGTTCCTGTACTTGCAAGAGTAGCTGCAATCTTCTTTCCAATGATCCCAGACTTACCCATTCCAGAAACTATTAACTTTCCAGAACTTTGTAAAATAGCATTGATGGCCTTTTCAAAATCATCTGTTAATCTTTTGGATAGGTTAGCTATCTCTTTTGACTCTATTTCAAATACTTCTTGAGCTAGTTTTTTTATGTCCATTACAAGCGTTCTTTGATGGTTTTGATTTATTTAATTGATTACCAAAATTACGAAAAAGGGTTGGGTTCTACTAATAAACAAAGATTCCTCTCTTTTTAAATAACTTCTGCCACCACAAATGTACTGCCTCCAACAAATACAACATCATCTATTTCAGCATCAGAAATAGCTTTTAAATACGCTTCATGAACAGAATCATAAGCATCTCCAACTAAATGAAAATTTTCAGCTGCAGATTGCAAATCTATTTCATTGAGTCCTCTGGGAATATTGGGTTTACAAAAATAATAAGTAGCTTTTACAGGAAAAAGTGAAAGAATATCATCTAATTTTTTATCGTTAACTACCCCAAGAACCATATGTAATTTATTAAATGACAGCCTAGCTAGTTGATTCATTACATAAAGCAGCCCTTCTCTGTTGTGAGCTGTATCACAAATAACAAGTGGTTTGTACTGTAAAATCTGCCATCTCCCCTTAAAATTTGTGTTTTGTACTACATTTTTTAAACCCTTTATGATATGGCTTTCAGAAATCACACAACCCTTCAATGCTTTTACTGCATGAATGGCTGTTGACATATTTTTTTCTTGATAGCTTCCTAATAAATCAGATTTGTAATCATATTTTTTATCTGAAGCAAAATAAATATCAGAATTCATTTGTGTTGCTTTCTTAATAAAAACATCTATAACTGCATCTTGCTTTTCACCTATAATGGTGGGTGTATTTTGTTTTATAATACCTGCTTTTTCAGCTGCAATATCAGGTAAGGTATCTCCCAAAAACTGCATATGATCGTACCCGATATTTGTAATAACAGCTACTTCTGGGTGTATGATATTTGTAGAATCTAAACGTCCTCCTAAACCAACTTCTATGATGGCTATATCTACATTTTGTGTTGCAAAATACTCAAAAGCCAAGCCAACAGTCATTTCAAAAAATGAAAGCTGTTGGGTTTCTAAAAAATGTTTATTCTTAGTAATAAAATCAACAACAAAATTACGAGAAACTTCTTCTCCATTAATTCGAATTCGCTCAGTGAAATTATTTAAATGAGGAGATGTATACAAGCCAACTTTATAACCAGCTTCTTGTAAAATACTTGAAATGATATGAGAAGTAGATCCCTTTCCGTTAGTACCACCAACATGAATAGAAGCGAATTTCTTTTGTGGGTTCTTTAACTCACCACAAAAAGCACTAATATTGGTAAGATCTTTTTTAAAAGCTGTTTTTCCCTGTCTTTGATACATCGGAAGTTGAGAAAACATCCAATCTAATGTTTCTTGATAGGTCATTATTTGGTGAGTGAAAACTTATAAATAATCGTTCCTTTTTGTTTGGTTGGAGCATTTGGATCAGCATTCCAAGTAGTTCTTAATGCTGCGTCTCTTGCTGGCTTTAATAGACAATTGGCAGAATTTGTAGTTCCTTTTACTCCCGACACCGCCCTAATAACTGTCCCATATTTATCAACCTCAATACTAACTACAACTGTCCCTTCTTCTTGACAATTTGGTTGTTCTATTGGTTTACTTAAAGCATTTCTACCTACTAAATTATAGTTACTATCACCCGACCTACCTGTATTTCCATAATATTTTGTAGAAGATGGATCTCCGTTTTTATCTCCTTTTAAACCCGAAACAGCATCATTGCCTTCGCCAGCTTTATTCCCATCGGAAGTATCTCCTTTTAATAAATTATCAAAAGCTTGTAATGTGTTCTTGGATGGTTTTTTAGGCTTAGGTTTTGGTTTCTCTTTCTTAGGCTTCTCCTTTTTTTCAACCTTCTTTACTTCAACTTCTTCTGGTTTTTCAATTACCGGGGCTTCTTTTTCAGTTTGAGTAACCACTTCTTCTTTGATTGTTTCCTCAGAAATATCTTCAGTAGTTTCCTCCATTTTTTCTTCCTGAACTTCTTCCTGAACTTCTTCTTGAACTTTATCTGAAGATTCTTTGGAAGGAAGGATATCATTAGGTATGTCATACCCCTGATTTGAGATACCAAAGTTAATTGCAATTCCATATTCTTCGGGAGGATCTTGATACTTCATCCCAAAGTTAAAAATCATCCATAGAAGTGCAATTAAAATAACAGCGGTTATTGCGGTAGATTTCTTTTTATATGTAGTATCTAAGAAAGCCATTATTTTCCTTTAACAGCTAAAATCATTTTGAGTTTATTCTTGTTAGCTATATCAATTACTTTCATTACACTTTTATAAGGAACGTTTTGATCTCCTCTAATAACCACAGTTTTTTTCTTATCTAGACCTACTTTGTTTAGAATTTCTATTTCTAGATTTTTTTCAGTCACAAAAGTTTTATCAATATAAAATTTTGATTGATCTGTAATGGAGATAGCTACAGAGGTATTATTTTCTGTTTTACCACCTGCTTTAGGTAATAAAACGTCTATTGCACTTACTGTTACAAGTGTAGAGGTTAACATAAAAAAAATCAAAAGTAAAAAAACAATATCTGTCATTGAAGACATATTGAAATTGGGATTTACTTTATTTCTTCCTCGTAAATTCATTATACAGGTTCATTTAATAAATCTAAAAACTCAACAGTTTTTGCCTCCATTTGATACATCACTTTATCAGTTCTAACAACGATGTGGTTAAATGAAATATAAGCTATAATTCCAACAATTAAACCAGCTACTGTAGTGGTCATGGCAGTGTACAATCCATCAGAAAGTAATTTAATATCTATTTGTCCTCCTGCATTAGCTATTTCATGAATGGCAACGATCATCCCTATTACTGTCCCTAAAAAACCAATCATAGGCGCAGCTCCAGCAATAGTAGCAATCACACTCACATTTTTCTCTAATTGGTAGACCTCTAATTTACCTGCATTTTCAATTGCTTTATTAATATCATCCAACGGTTTCCCAATTCTAGATATTCCTTTCTCAATTAACCTGGCGGTTGGAGAATTTGTTTTTTTACACAACGCATCAGCAGCTTCCAATTTTCCATTTGAAACATAATCTTTAATCTGATTCATAAAGTTTTTATCAACCTTAGATGCAGCTTTTATGGCAAAAAATCGTTCAAAATAAATATATAGAGAAACGGCTAATAAAATAAATAGGATTCCAATAATGATTTGACCTCCTAACCCACCATCTACAATTAATTTAAATACAGATAAGGTTTTTTCTTCTGAAACAGCAGCTACGATTTCGGGTGATTCTTGTAAAGATGACAACATACTTTTTAAATTATTTAATTTAATAACGGGGTATTAAAATATAAATTGTTCAAAAAACAATCAGAATTTATAGGTTGATTTTTTTTAGATAAATTGTCTTAGAACCATGAATGAGGCCGATCCTACAAGAAAACCAACAAGTGCTAGCCAAGAGATTTTTTTTAAATACCAGAAAAAATCAATTTTTTCCATCCCCATGGCCACAACTCCTGCTGCAGAACCTATGATTAACATACTTCCACCTGTACCTGCTGAAAAAGCGATAAAGTGCCATAATGGGTTATCTAAAGATTCAGAAAACATTCCTAAACTAGCTGCTACTAATGGAACATTATCGATAATAGCAGATCCTATTCCTAATAAAATCATAACTAAATCAGATACTTTAGTACCGGGTAATTCAGTACCTATTAAAGGAATACTTTCTTTTAAACTATCTGCAAAATTGAAAAGAATTCCAAGAGATTCAAGAGCTGCTACTGCCATTAATATTCCTAAGAAAAATAAAATACTTGGCATCTCTATTTTTGATAAAGATTGATGAACAGGACTGTGATGTGCGCCTTCTGTGTGTTCTTTTGCTTGTTCTCCCTCAACACTAGAAATTGAAAATTTAGAATTACTGAAAATTTCTGCAAATGTTGCTACTATCCCTAACGAAAGCATCATTCCAACATATGGTGGTAGATGAGTAAATGTTTTAAAGAAAGGTACAAAAACAATAGCTCCTAAACCTAGGTATAACATGATTGCACTATACTTACTTTTTGGCTTTTCTGAATCTTCTTCATCGTTAGCTATATCTCCTTGAAAAGCTGGTAAAAAAGACGCTATCACGGTAGGTACTAACATACAAAGTAAAGAAGGTATGATTAAATAAATGAATAGCATTCCTGCACTTACTCTGTTAGCAATCCACAACATGGTGGTAGTTACATCACCAATTGGAGACCAAGCACCACCGGCATTTGCGGCAATAATAATTAGACCTGCAAACCAAATTCTATCATCTCTCCTTTTAACAATTTTTTGAAGAATAGAAATTAAAACAATAGTTGCAGTTAAATTATCTATGATTGCAGAGAGTATAAATGCTAGAATAGCAAACATCCAAAGTAATTTCTTTTTACTTTTAAAATTCACATAGCCTTTAATTGTTGAGAAACCATCAAAATAATCTATAATTTCAACAATGGTCATAGCTCCTAAAAGAAAGACTAAAATTTCTGCTGTTTTTCCTAAATGATGCAGTAATGTCTCTTCTACTAGATGCATTTTATCGGCGTGCATCATAGAAGAAAAGCCTTCAACCAATCCGTGTTTACTCGAATCAAACCAATTTGAAAAACTATCAACTCCAAGTGCTACAATTGCCCAACATATAGACATCATTATTAATGCTGGTATCAGCTTATCTAACTTTAGGTTGTGTTCTAAGGTTATTCCTAAGTATCCTAGAATAAATACGATGATGATGATGATTTCCATATAATTTTTTAAATTAAATTAATTGTTTTAAAGCAATTTCAAATGCTGTTTTACAAATTTCTTTTTTACTATTATTTTTATTAAAAGTACTCATGAGAGCTCTTTTAATAGTTTCAGAGGTATCTCTAAAAATTGCTTCATCCTGCATAGGTAATTTTACTCTAGACTCCATTAAATAGGCGAAGACTCTTGCTATTCCGCAGTTAGAAATAAAATCAGGTAATAAACTAACTTGAGAGTCTGTAAATTCCATAATGGGTCCAAAGAAAATTTCCTTATCTGCAAAAGGCACGTTAGCGCCAGGAGAAATTACCTCTAAACCAGACGAAATCATTAGAGTAATTTGCTCTCTAGACACCAATCTAGAAGCCGCAGCAGGTATAAAAATCTCTGCATTTTGAGACCATATTTTATTATTTATTTCTTCAAAAGGTATCATATGATCTGTAACGAGTTTGTTACCATCTTTGTTTAGAAATAATTGAGTCATCTCTTCTAAAGAAAAACCTTCTTCTTTAATAATTCCTCCATCTCTGTCTATAATTCCAACAACTTTTGCCCCTAATTGGGTTAAATAAAAAGCCGCAGCAGATCCAACATTCCCAAAACCTTGAACAACTGCTCTTTTATCTTTTATACTGCCTCCATAGATAGTATAATAATGCTTGACAGCTTCTGCAACACCATAGCCAGTTAGCATATCAGCTATGGTATATTTTCTTGATAAATCTGGTGAAAACTTTTTGTTTTCTATTATTTTAATAACCCCAAGTCTCAATTGACCAATTCTATTAATCTTATCTGCTTCAGTGGGTTTAAAATGTCCATTAAAAATACCTTCCTGAGGATGCCATACACCACAGTCTTCGGTAATTGGGATGACATCTTTATCTGCGTCTACGTTTAAATCTCCTCCGGTACCATAGTAATGTTTTAATAATGGGGTAACTGCTTTATACCATCGTTCTAAAACACCTCTTTTTCTTGGGTCGTTTGGATCAAAATTAATTCCAGATTTTGCACCACCTATTGAGGGACCTGATACGGTAAATTTAACCTCCATTGTTTTAGCTAATGAGAGGACTTCATTCATATCCAGTCCTTTTCTCATTCTTGTGCCTCCTCCTGCTGCACCACCTCGTAGTGAATTAATAACTGTCCAACCCTCAGCTTCAGTCTCCGGATCCTTCCAATTGAAAACTATTTCTGGTTTTTTTTCTTCATATTTCTTTAATAAGTCCTTCATTAATAACTATTTAATTTTAAAGGTTTGAAGTAATTACATCTTTACCAAATTAAGTAAAAAAAACACTAATCTGAGATATTTTCATTAAATATTTTTCCAGAAGAATGATTTATTTTTGCTCCGGTTACACTCGATAAACAATTAATTTTATCATCAATTTTTAACACCCCAAGTAAAGAAAAAATCAGAGCCTCTTTATAATTAATAAAATCATCTGGAGGAATGATAATTTGTGTATTGGAATGAATTTGAATTCTCTTTATTAAAAAATCATTATATACACCCCCACCTGTAAATAAAACATTATTAAAAGGATGAATAATAATCGATATTTGCTTCGAAATATGCTCAATAAATGTTCTTAAAACATCTTCTAGATCTAACTTATAGTCGTCAAATAACGGGTAAACATATCGGAAAACCCACTCTAAACCTAATGATTTTGGTGGCTTTTTTGAATAATAATCAAGAGAATTTAAATCTTCTAGCAACCCTTCATGAACAGACCCTTTAGAGGCAATAATTCCCTTATCATCGTAATCTAATCCAATTTTCTTAGAATAATGATTCATGACAATATTAACAGGACAAATATCAAAAGCAATGCGGTTATCTCCAAATTCATAAGAAATATTTGCAAAGCCTCCTAAATTTACACAAGCTTCATATTCTGAAAATAATATTCTATCACCTATTGGGACGAGAGGAGCTCCCTGGCCTCCTAACTGAACATCTTGAGTTCTAAAATCAGATACAGTAGTACAATTGGTAATATTAAAAATTTGCTGACCATCACCAACCTGAAATGTTATTCCATTATCTGGCTGGTGCAACACAGTATGACCATGAGATGCAATAAAATCTATAGAAGTGATTTTATTTTTAGAAATAAATTCTTTCGTTTTATTTCCCAGGTACTGCCCATAATCATAATCAAGAACGAAAAGGAGTTCTGTATCTAAATGAATTGAGTTTTTCAATCTAGCCTCCCAGAATTCTGAATATTTGATCGTATTTGAATGTATTATTTCGAACTCACTATAATCATTTTTATGGAACTTAACATATACAATATCCAACCCATCTAACGATGTTCCGGACATCAATCCAATTGAATAAATATATTTGTCATTCATATCCGTAAAAATATGAAATGTTTGTTGAAAATATGCTAGTAAAAAAGTATATTTGAGCTCTTTTTTTACGAATTCAATAACACAAATACTAAATGGATTTTAATCTTACCGAAGAACATTTAATGATTAGAGATGCAGCTCGTGATTTTGCGCAAACAGAATTACTTCCTGGAGTCATTGAAAGAGATAACAAGCAAGAATTCCCTAATGAGCTTGTAAAAAAAATGGGAGATTTAGGTTTTTTAGGGATCATGGTTGATCCAAAATACGGAGGAAGTGGAATGGATACTTTTTCTTATGTTTTAATCATGGAAGAATTATCAAAAATAGATGCATCTGCCTCTGTAATTGTATCCGTAAACAACTCTTTAGTATGTTACGGAATAGAGCAATATGGTTCTGAAGAACAAAAACAAAAATATTTAACAAAATTAGCAACAGGAGAATATCTAGGTGCGTTTTGCTTAAGTGAACCAGAGGCTGGTAGTGATGCCACTTCACAAAGAACTACTGCTATAGACATGGGTGATCACTATGTTTTGAATGGCACAAAAAACTGGATTACCAACGGTGGTCGTTCTGATGTGTATTTGGTAATAGCCCAAACAGATCGAAACAAAGGACCTAAAGGAATCAACGTTTTTATTG
>Ga0228634_1001962_pt1 | contig 10896 bp, 7 predicted proteins | sample 42DmetaG_FD_190063 | JGI IMG/M metagenome (GOLD analysis project Ga0228634, IMG submission 190063) | Seawater microbial communities from Monterey Bay, California, United States - 42D | ecosystem: Environmental > Aquatic > Marine > Coastal | place: USA: California | collected 2016-09-27
TTTGAGGACAAGACGACAAAGCAGCCGATTTACTCTTCTTAGTTATTTTGGTTCTTCCTTTACGAACTAATTGTTGAATAGTTGGCATACTAAATTGTTACTATTTTTCGTTTGTACTAAAATTCCTCTCTTTTTTAAGAGTGCGCAAATGTACAATTTATTTCCTTCTATTCAAATCTGATTTAGCAATTTTTTTATGCACGCATACAAACTGATATTGTTTTCATATTTTAGGGTACATTTACACGTTTTAAACCACATGTTGAGCAAAAAAACTATACCTTATATATATATACTTTTTTTTAGCTGTTTTTCTTATGGAATTGTGGGGCAAAATCTTGAGTTAAAAATAAGCGCAGTAGACACTACCCAGACGCCTATTTTAAATCAAATAAAATTCAACACAAATCATAAACTAGAAGCAACGCTCTACAAAGAAATAACGTCCATTCAAAATACCTTAAAAAAAGAAGGATATTTCATTACAACAATTGACACAATCCTTGTGAAGGATGAAAAATATGAGGCTGTATTTAATCTAGGAAAAAAAACCAATGAAATTATCATCATTAACAAACTAAAACCTGAAGAAAGAACTCAACTTTATGGTGCTCCAAAAATATCAAAGTCAGCAATTGATTCAATACATATAAAAACAAATGAGTTTGATGAATTTACAAATCAATTACTTGAACAAATAGATAAAAGAGGAAAATCGTTTTCAGAGATCACCTACGTAAACCCAATTTTGAAAAACGATACCTTAATTATTGAATTAACCTTTTCCGATTCAAAAAATAGAACAATTGATAAGGTTACCGTAAAAGGCTATGAGGAATTTCCAAAAAAATTTATACGTCAATTGTTTAAGATTGAAGCGGAGACTGTTTTTTCTAAAAGAAAAATGAAAGAAATCTCTACACTCACAAAAAGTCTAGATTTTATAAAAGAAAAAAGAGCGCCGGAAGTATTATTCAAAAAAGATTCGACTCATCTGTACTTATTCATTGAAAAATCAGAAACTAGTAGTTTTGATGGTATTATTAATTTTGCATCAAAAGAAAATGAAGAAGGACTACTCCTGAACGGAAATTTAGATTTAAAACTTAACAACATTCTGAATACAGGAGAAAAATTTGAACTATTCTGGAATAGAGTTGCTCAAGAAAAATCAGAGTTTAACATTACTAGTGATATTCCTTACCTATTCAATACACCAGTAACTCTGGCGATGGGTTTTAATTTGTACCGACAAGATTCAACATTTTTAAATACAAGTTTCAACTTGGTGACCCACTATGAATTAAACTCACGTTCAAAAACATCTCTATTTTATTCAAATGAAAAATCAAGTGCTTTGTTAAGCACATCAGATCTTACCATTGACTCCTTCACAAATTACTTTATCGGTATAGGGTATCAGATAGAAGGCATAGCTAATAATGAGCTTTTCAAAAAAAACTACAGCCTAGCGTTTGTTAGTAAATTTGGGAAAAGAAAAAATGAAAATACGAATCAAACGCAATTTCAATTTGAAGTCTTGTCATCACTAAATCTACCAACGAGTACAAAAAGCTACTTTAATATTAGGACAGAAACTAAAATCCTAAAATCTAACAATTACCTAATTAATGAACTTTATAGGATTGGAGGCGCTAACAGTATTAGAGGTGTAAATGAGCAAAGTATATTCACAAACATGTATGCTTTTGCAAATATCGAATTTAGATACCTTACTTCTGCAAGCTCTTACCTATATACAATAACTGATATTGGGTTTTATAATAATTCTTTAACGGATAAATTAAATAATGTATATGGTCTGGGAGGAGGCTATCGATTTAAATTAAATAACAACTTTGTTGATTTGGGATATGTAATTGGAAATAATTCAAATAATCAGATAAAACTTGATAAATCAAAATTAATCGTAAGATGGACCACTTATTTTTAAGTTTTTTTATGATTAATGAGGCATTTCTGCATATTAGTTAAGTTTTTTTTAACATAAACCATTGCTTTTTAAAAAAAAAACAAGATATTTGGGCTAATTAATTCAAATTATAAAATATGAAGACAAAGTTCAAAGGAGTTTTGACGCTATTATTGGCGTTAATTGTGCAGGTATCATTTGCACAAGAAAAAACTGTCTCTGGTACAGTATCTGACAACACTGGTGGTTTACCAGGTGTTAGTGTTATTATTAAAGGTACAACTACCGGAGCTGAAACTGATTTTGATGGTAAATATTCCATCAAAGCTACATCAGGTGACGTATTAGTTTTTAATTACCTAGGGTACAAGACAGTCGAAAAAACTGTTGGTTCTGCCAACGTTATCGATGTAACTCTTGAAGAAGGTGGTGAGGTTTTAGATGAAATCATCGTTACTGCACAAGGTATTAAAAGAGAAAAAAAGGCATTAGGTTATGCTGTAAGTGAAGTTAAATCTGAGCAATTAGAACAACGTTCTGAAGGTGATATCGGAAGAATCTTAACTGGTAAAGCCTCTGGGGTTAACATTCAAACTCAAAGTGGTGTATCTGGTTCAGGAACAAGTATCCTTATTAGAGGTATGAGTTCTTTTAGTGGTTCTAACCAACCTCTATTTGTTGTAGATGGTGTTCCTTTCAGTAGTGACACAAATAGCCAAGGTAATTTCGTTGATGGTAACAATGGTTCTAGTCGTTTTTTAGATATAGATCCAAACAACATCGAGAGTGTAAACGTATTAAAAGGTTTAGCAGCAGCTACACTATACGGAACTCAAGGACGTAATGGGGTTATTTTAATAACTACTAAAAGTGGTTCTTCTGGACGTAGCGCTTCTAAACAAGAAATTACAGTAAGTTCTTCTGTGTTTTTCAACGAGATAGCTTCTTTAGCAGACTACCAAAATGAATATGGTGGTGGTTTTGATCAAGCTTTTGGTTGGTTCTTCAGTAACTGGGGTCCAAAATTTGAAAGAGACGGTCCTGGAGGATGGGGAAGCAGTAGTGCTTTCGATGCTAACGGTACGTTAGAACACCCTTACTCTACAGCTTCATTGGCTACAGGTATTCCACAAGCATTTCCAGAATTTGCTGGAGCTAGATATGAGTGGAGACCTTACAATTCAGTTGGAGATTTCTTTAGAACTGGTGTAGTAAGAAGTAATAACATCAACATTCGTTCTTCTTCAGAAGATGGTAAGATGAGTTACAACGTTAACTACGGTAGTTTAGATGATGAAGGATTTACTCCTGGAAACTCTGTAGGAAGAAATACACTAAGTATTGGTGGTAATGCAAAATTATCAAACAAGTTTACTGTTAGTGGAACAATGAACTATGCAAGAACAAACTTTAAATCACCTCCAGTTGCTGCAAGTTATGGTAGTAATGTAGGTGGTAATGATGCATCAATATTTGGAAACTTATTCTACACACCAAGAAGTGTTGATATGATAGGTCTTCCTTTCCAGAACCCAGTTGACGGTAGTTCTGTTTACTATAGACAAAATAACAGTATTCAACACCCATTATGGACTGTTGCAAATGCAGGAACTACTCAGTTAACAAACAGAGTATTCGGTAACGCAGCACTTACATATGCGTTGAATGATAATATCAACTTAATGTATCAATTTGGTTTTGATACGTATAGTGAAAACAACTCTAACTACTCTAATAAAGGTGGTAAGACAGGTAGTGTTGCTAACCAGTCTGGACAATATTCAACTTGGAACAATACCAACACTATTAACAACCACAAAGTATCTATCGCAGGAAATTATGATCTTTCTGATGATTTTGACCTTAACTTTACAGTGGGTGCTGAAACAAGAAGTGATGTATATGACAGAAGTGGAGTTTCTAGTACAGGACAACAAGTATTTGGAGTGTTAAGACACTTTAACTTTGGTGTACAAGATGAAATCCAAGTTTCTCAAAGAAGAAACATTATTGGAGCATACGCTCAAGCTGATTTAGGATATAAACAAACTGCTTTCTTAACGTTAGCCTCTCGTACAGATTGGGTTTCTAACTTAACACAAGACAACAGATCAATTACTTATCCATCTGCAAGTATTTCATTCCTTCCTTCTAAAGCTATTGAAGCTATCCAAGAAAGTGAATTTATTAACTTCTTAAAGCTAAGAGCTGGTATAGGAACTTCTGCAAACTTCCGTTCAGGATATCCAGTTGCAACTACACTAAGTTTAAATACACAAGCATTTAATACAGATGAAGGTGTAGATGTAGTAACAAACTCAACAAGTTCTTTCTTAGGAAATCCAGATTTAAAACCTGAAACCTTAGAAGAGATAGAATTTGGTTTAGAAGGTAGTTTCTTAGACAATAGAGTAAGTGTTGATTTCTCTATATACCAGAGAACAACAAACAACTTAGTTGTAGATAGACCATTAGATCCAGCTACTGGATATGATAGTACTCTAACAAATATTGGAGAAATTGTAGCTGATGGTATTGAATTAGATGTAACTCTAGATTGGATTAGAAATGAAGGAAATGGACTAAACTGGTCTACAAACTTCAACTATTCTTCTAGTGAAGCAATTGTTACTGACCTTGGAAATGACACTGATTTAGTTGTTTTTGCTGGTTTCACAAACAGAGGTAACGCAGCAGTTGAAGGATTTTCTTTAGGAACTATGATTGGTAGTGCTGTTGCTGAGGATGCAAATGGTAACTTTAGAGTTAATGGAGCTGGTAGTTATGTAGTAGATAATGCTTTTGATTTCTCTGAAGGTAGTGACTATAACAACGTAATTGGAGACGCAAACCCTGATTTTGTTTTAAATATGGGGAACTCTATAAGTTACAAGAACTTCAATTTATCGTTCTTATTTAACTGGACACAAGGAGGTGACATGTATTCTCAAACAGTTCAAACTTTATTAGGTAGAGGGGTTGTAAACCAAGCAGGTATTGATAGAGCAAATTCTTTCATACTTCCTGGGGTTAATCCAGCTGGAGAAACTAATACAACTCAAATCAATAACTCTACTTACTACTTCTCTAACGTATTATACGGACCAGATGAATTAGGAGTATATGATGCAACTGTATTTAGATTACAAGAACTTTCATTAGGGTATTCTCTTCCTAAAAACATGTTAGAGAAAACACCATTCGGATCTTTAAGTGTTACTTTTTCAGCTAACAACTTATGGTTCCATACGCCAAATATACCAGATAACACAAATTTCGATCCTAACGTAGCTGGATTAGGTGTTGGTAATGGTAGAGGTTTTGAATATTTAAATGGACCTAGTTCAAGAAGATATGGACTTTCTGTGAAAGCTTCATTCTAACACAAAAAAATAATTTATATTATGAGAAAAATAAACAATTTAATTAAAATGTTGGTTCTATGCGGAGGATTATTCTTTGCTTCGTGTGAGACCACAGAGCTGGATTTGACACAAAATCCAAATGCTCTTGCACCAGAACAAGCTGACCCAGATTTCTATTTGAATTCTATTCAGTTATCATACGCATATTTGATAGAAAGTTTTGGAAATACTGCTGGTGCAGTAACCAGGATAGACTACATGAATGGTAGAGATTATGCAAATGCATACCAACCAGGTAGTTTTAATGGAAGATGGAGTTCTGCATACCAAACTATCATGCAGGATATTAGAGAGATGAATATTTTGGCTGATGAAGCTGGTTTAACTAAACATAAAGCTATCGGTCAAGTAATTGAAGCTCATATCTTGATGACCTTAGTAGATTTCTTTGGAGATATACCTTACACTGAGGCATTCCAGGGAGCTGCTAACTTGAATCCAATGTCTGATTCTGGAGAGAGTGTATATGCAGCTGCGCTAGGTCTTCTTGATGCAGCAATTACAAACTTTAATACTGATGCTCTTGGAGAGCCTACATGGGTAGCTGGAACAACAGATCCTTTTTATGATGGAGACTGGGCTGCTTGGACTAAAGCAGCAAACACATTAAAGATGAATGCATACATGAACACAAGAAATGTTGACGGATCTGCATTAGCTAATTTCAATGCTATTGTTGCCTCTGGAAATTATATTTCTAGTACTGCTGATGATTTCCAATTCCAATGGGGAACTGAAGCAATTCAGCCAGACTCTCGTCACCCAAGATACAGAAGTAGCTATACTGCTACAGGTGGTGGATCTTACATGTCTAACTCTTTAATGGACTACATGAGAGGTGGATTTGATGGAGGTTATCAAATTGGTGCTGGTAATTTTATTGCTGACCCAAGAATTATGGTCTACTACCACAGACAAACGAACCCAACTCCAGGTATTGCTGGAGCACCTGCTGACGAAGAGGTGTTAGAATGTGGTTTACAAAATGCTCCTGCACACTATGCTGGTTATGTATTCTGTGCAAACCCTCAAGGATGGTGGGGTAGAGATCATGGAAACGACAATGGAATTCCACCAGATGGTTTCTTAAGAACATTAGCTGGTGTATATCCTGCTGGTGGTAAGTTAGATGACTGGTCTTACGGTGGACAACAAAATGGTGCTGGTTTTGGTGGTAATGGTATTACTCCAATCTTATTAGCATCTTGGCAAGACTTTTTAATTGCTGAAGCAGAATTAGTAGGTGGTGATCCAACTGCTGCAAAAAATGCAATGTTTGCCGGTATGCAGAAGTCTATGGATAAAGTATTAAACTTTAAACCAAGAACTGAGAGATTTGATGCAATTATGGATATCTACTTTGGTGGTTTAACTACTGTAGTTAATAATTTCTATGCTAGAATTGATGCAGAATGGGATGCTGCAGATGATGTAATGAATGTATTAGGAATGCAAAGTTTTGTAGCACAATACGGAAACGGTTTAGGAGCTTATAACTTCTACAGAAGAACTGGATTCCCAACAACGTTACAGCCAAACATTGAGCCAAACCCAGGTGGGTTTATCCGTTCATTCTATTACCCAGCTGACCATGCAAATAATAATTCAAATGTTAGCCAAAAAAGTGGTGTAACAGATCCAGTATTTTGGGATAATGGTGGAGCATCACCAGGGTTTCCAGCTGCTAATTAATAACTAAAAAATAATAAAAGATGAAAAAACAAATAAATAAAATAGTTTTATTGCTACTTTCTGTTATTGTGATAAGCAGTTGTGAAAGTGATGATAAAACTATTGAACAAGTCTTTGACGGCGTTGAATATGGTGCCGTTCTTAGAAAGATCGAGATAACCTCGGGTAGTTACAATCTTTCAGATTTAAACTCTGCTTTTTCAATTATAGTTGAAGAGCAAGACGAAGAATATGGAGCATTGTTATCTGAAGTAGATGTGTATGTTTCAGGTGGTCAAGCCTCTGGAGAAGCACTAGCTAAAACAATACCTGCTAGCGCATTTACAATTGGTGATAAAGGATTGCCTGTTACTGAAATTTCAGTAACTCTAGGTGAAGCATTAACTGCTTTAGGTCTTGGAAGTAACTATGGTGTAGGAGATGTATTTGGAATACGTTTTTCACTTAAGTTAACTGATGGTAGAGAATTCTCTGCTTCATCTGCAAGTGGAAGTTTACAAGGTTCTTACTTCTCTTCTCCATTCTTTTATACTTCAGCTATCTTATGTACTCCAAAACCTGGAGATTATGTAGTTGATATGCAAGATTCATACGGAGACGGATGGCAAGGTGACGGTATCAAAGTAACTTTTGATGGCGGACCAAGAGCTAATGAAGTAGTTTATATAGATATGTTAAGTTCTTATTCTGGTGGACCACCATGTTGTGGTTGGTCAGCATCTTCTGAAACTTTAAATGTTCCTGCTGGAACTGAAGGGTTTGCATGGGAATACACAGGAGATTCTTACCCAGGTGAAGTATCTTTCCAAATTTATGCTCCAGATGGTTCATTATTACTATCTGCTGCTAACCCATCACCAGGATCTTTAACAATTTTAAATTGTTTATAAGAAAAGATTTAAATCTAATCTTAGTAAAATAAGATTTTACATAAAATCTAAAACCTTCCAAATTTATTTTTGGAAGGTTTTTTTATGCAATAGATAAAATAATTGAGGAGTGTACTCATAAAAAGACATATTTATAATAACTTTACATCCTCTATGGAAAATACGACAATTTTTGGATTAAGAGCTATAATCGAAGCCATTGATAGTGGTTCAACAATCAATAAAGTATACCTTCAAAAAGGATTAAGAGGAAGTTTGTTTTTTGAATTAGACTCCCGTATCAAAAAAGAAAAAATTACCACAAGTTTTGTTCCTATAGAAAAACTAGATAGACTTTCTAAAAATAAAAATCATCAGGGAGCAGTTGCTCAAATATCACCGATTGCGTTTGTAGATCTAGAAGAATTAATAGACACTAGTCTAGCAAAAAAGACCCCTCCTCTATTCTTACTTTTAGATCAAATTTCTGATGTAAGAAATTTTGGAGCCATCATAAGAACTGCAGAATGTACCGGAGTTAATGGAATTATTATTCAACAAGGAGGTAGTGCTCCTATAAACGCAGAAACTATAAAAACATCTGCTGGAGCCGCTTTTAGACTACCAATATGTAGAGTTCATCACATAAAAGATGCCATTTATACATTACAAGCCTCTGATATAAAAGTTGTTGCAGCTACAGAAAAAACAGAAGATTTGTTGTATGCTGTAGATTTTAATCAATCCATAGCCATAGTTATGGGGTCTGAACACAGAGGTATTAATCCTTCTGTTTTAAAAATTGTAGACTATACCGCAAAACTGCCTTTATTAGGATCTATAGATTCTTTAAATGTTTCTGTTGCCTGTGGGGCTTTCTTATACGAAGCTACTCGCCAACGATTATTATAATCTGTTATCTAGATACATTATTCTGGGTCTTCGTAAGACTCCTCCTCTAGCTTTGGAGGTGAAAAATTACCATTTTCATCAAAAAAAGAATCAAATTCAGAAGTAGAAAATTGATATTGTTCTTTTACGATGCCTTGATGACGATATAGGAAAGAAAAAAGAAGACCAATACTAAAACCTGAAAGATGACCTTCCCATGAAACACTGTCCTCTGTAGGTAAAATAAACCAAATCATACTCCCGTATAAAAAAATAACGATTAAAGACATCGCTATAAGTCTATAGTGTTTTCTAATAATACCACTAAAAAAAATAAAACTAAATAATAAATATATCGTTCCACTTGCTCCAATATGATAAGAATCTCTGGCAATACACCAACAAAAAAACCCTGATAAAACTATTCCATAAATAAGTACTTTATGGGCAATTTGTCTGTAGAAATAAAACAATGAGGCTAGCAATACAAATAAAGGCACAGAATTATTAGAAAGATGCGATACATTACTATGTATAAATGGAGAGAAAAAAATACCTCTCAGCCCTTTAAAATCTCTCGGTAAAATTCCATATTTATTAAAATTATACCCAAATCTAATTTCGATCCAATAAATAAGCCATATTGCCATTACTGAAACTACTGGAATCCAAAGCACATTTTTATGATAACTAAAAGCATTGTTATTTTGCATACATAAATTCTATCAAAAATAAATCCAAATACTAAATTAACAACTTCTGTCATAAATCTTTAGTATTTTTATACTTATGAATGAACCTTTGGCAGAAAGAATACGTCCTAAAACACTAGAAGACTACATTAGTCAACGACATTTAATAGGTAAAAATGGAGTTTTAACTCGTATCATTAATCAAGGCATTCTTCCTTCTATAATTTTTTGGGGACCTCCTGGTATAGGGAAAACTACTCTAGCTAATATTATAGCATCTACATCAAAGCGTCCTTTTTTTCAACTTAGTGCCATCAGTTCTGGTGTAAAGGATGTAAGAGATATTATTGAGCGTGCTAAAAAAGGTAATGGCTTATTTACAACTCAAAATCCCATATTGTTTATAGATGAAATACATCGCTTTAGTAAATCTCAACAAGATTCATTATTGGGGGCTGTAGAAAAAGGGTGGGTAACTCTAATTGGAGCCACTACAGAAAATCCAAGTTTTGAGGTAATTCCTGCATTATTATCTAGATGCCAAGTTTATATATTGAATTCATTTGATAAAAGCGATTTAATTTTATTATTAAAAAGAGCCATAAAAAAAGATATTATTTTATCAAAAAAACAGATAAAACTTGATGAAACCGAAGCTTTGATTCATGTTTCTGGTGGTGACGCACGCAAATTATTGAATATTTTCGAATTGGTAATTGGAAATGAAGATCAAATTACTGTAACCAACCAACTCGTTTTAGAAAAAATTCAAAAAACAACAAGTAGATATGATAAAACAGGAGATCAACACTACGATATTATTTCTGCTTTTATAAAATCTATAAGAGGAAGTGATCCTAATGGTGCTGTATACTGGCTTGCGAGAATGATTGAAGGTGGTGAAGATTTAAAATTTATTGCCAGAAGGTTATTAATTTCAGCCTCTGAAGATGTTGGAAATGCAAACCCTACTGCATTAATTTTAGCCAACAATACATTTCAGGCGGTAGGTGTTATTGGCCACCCTGAGTCTAGAATTATTTTAAGCCAATGTGCTGTGTATCTGGCAAATTCACCAAAAAGTAATGCCTCATATAGGGCCATAAATAAAGCTCAGGAAATTGTAAAGAAAACTGGAGACTTATCTGTACCACTTCACCTAAGAAATGCACCTACACAACTCATGAAATCTTTAAATTATGGAAAAGACTATAAATATGCTCATGATTATGAAGGAAACTTTGTGTTAGAGGAGTTTTTACCAGAACCTATTTCCAATTCAAAAATATATGACCCTGGTGAAAATCCAAGAGAGGAAAAGTTTAGAGAAAATCTAAAAAAAATATGGAAAGATAAATATGATTACTAAAACTTAATTTGAAGTACTTTTTTGA
>Ga0228634_1001965_pt1 | contig 10887 bp, 28 predicted proteins | sample 42DmetaG_FD_190063 | JGI IMG/M metagenome (GOLD analysis project Ga0228634, IMG submission 190063) | Seawater microbial communities from Monterey Bay, California, United States - 42D | ecosystem: Environmental > Aquatic > Marine > Coastal | place: USA: California | collected 2016-09-27
GTAAGATGAGTTGAAAGAGAGGACTTCAAATGACAAATCAAGAAACAATTTTTATCAGTGCGAATAACGGTGGACTTGAGATTTACAAGGGTGTTGGAAATTTGATTGCTGGAAACATCAAGACTGCAAAGACTTTCAAATATGTGATGGATACTCACAATATTGATATTGACTTTGATACCATCTACTACACAAGTAGTATGGACTTTGCAGATGAAGAAGGGTTCGCCCACTATGGTGATGCAAAGATACTTGCAGAAGAGGGTTTCAAATTAATGGAAATGACAAAGGCGTATTAGAATGGATAAATTAAAAATTGCGAAATGTGTTGCTGACTTATATTGGGAGTTTGACAGAATGTCATCTTCTGGTCAAGAGACACTAGAAAAACTTGCAACCCTTGTTGGTGTTGCTACTGAAAAAGAATGTGAAGAACTTGCAAAGAAAATGGAGAATGCATAATGGGTTATTTTTATCAGGATTGGAAAGAGAAGAAGATGTTTGTTGAAAACAACGAAGGTCAGTTTGTTATGAATTTCGGTGAGGCCGAGAAGTCAATGATTGAAAATCTGGAAAATGCAGTTATCAATTTAACTGAAGGTGCTTCTGATGAAAAGAGAAGTGGTGTTGCCTATCTTGAATATCTTGCCGAGTGCCTGAAAAAAGGTAAACTAGAAGTGAAATGGAATATTAGTTAATGAAAGGAAATAATATGAAATACAAATTAAATAATTTAGAAGTTACAGATGTAGAAGTCGATGGTCTTGATATGAAAGACTATCCAGACTTCTGTGATGCTTATATCGAATCTGCAAAGTTTGTCTGTAATGGTAAAGAACTGAATGATACTCAGTTGGTACAACTTCAAGAAGAGAACGCTGATTTGTTCTATGAAGACCTTTATGACAAATGCATAGACATTGCCGAAATTAATTACGGATAATTGAAAATAGTACTTGACATTTGTTATAAAAACAAGTATAATAGCCATATAAGATAAAGAAAGGAATTTATTATTATGATTAAAAATTTGAATATACCAGAAACTTGTGGATGGTTGGGAATGATTCTCATCCACGGAGCAACTGCTCCGACATCAATCTCTGTTCTAATGGGATGGTCAACTAACTTACCACCATTGAACTTCATACTATTAGTATGGTTTGGATTGTTCTTGTTCCTAGTAAGGGCAATATATGCTAAAGATACTTTGTACATTGTATCTAATGCGATTGGATTTGCCTTGAATAGTCTTTTATTAACTTTAATTGCATTTAATTAAAAAAAAGACTTGACATTTGTTGTGAAAACAAGTATACTGTAAGTATAGAGTGAAAAGAGAGGATTTATTATGAATAAAAATGTTGAAAAAATTGTGGGTGAAGTGACTGACTTCCTTGCATATGTAGAGAGTTTCTACGGTAATGTGCCTGATGCGATTTATCCTATTGGTGCTACACCAGAGATGATTCTTGCCGCAACGAAAGAATGTTGGGAAAAGTTTGGTATTGAAAACTTTGCCGCAGACAGTGTGGACAGAGAACGTGTTCGTGATATTATGATTGAAAATTTTGGATTGGAGTGGAAATAATGGGACTACATATTGATGTGTTAAAAAATGGTAAGTACGACTGTACAAACGGTGGAGTTACCTCTGGTGATATTAAAGGTCTTTGTATTGAAAACATAGATGGGCCGTTTAATCCTAGTGATGATTATCCTGCTGCAATGTTGGTTTCAAGGAATATTATGGGTAGAACAATCGTTCATATTGTTCCTACTGTTGAGATTGAAAAACAGAATTGGACTATGATGGGTGGACACTATGGTGCGACATCTGATTCAAGGTTCAGTGATGCAGTTGAAGAAATGATGGGTACACCATTCTACGGTGCGCTTGCAATTCACGACAGAGTTGAGTAAAAAACACTTGACAAATCTATTGACATAGTATAGAATATGCTATGTAGAGTCAGAAAAGAGAGGAAATATTATGGAACAGAAATTAGTTGATTATATCAATGCCCAACGTAAAGAGGCTGAGGAATTCTCCAAACAGCCTGGTTGTTGGATGGGTTCTATGGTTGAACCAGAAAATACAGAGTATTGGAACGACAGAGTTCCCTCTGGTACTCTTGCTGAGTTCAATCGGATTGAACTTGAGGAGTCTGCTTATTACTGTGTTGCTGATGCATACAGTAAGAGTTATGCTCGTTCTATGGATTTTGCATCTATGACAGATGAAGAGTTAGATGCTGAAATCGAAGATGCTTGTGACACAATGAAACGAGAAGAAGAATGGGAAAAACAAATGGAAAAGGAAACGATTGAGGAAGAATTAAAACTTGCTGATTCGCTGGGAATTGATGTTCCTACCCTTCAACGATGGATACAGCAGGAGGCTGCATAATGATTAGAGAAAAACAAATTCGTGAAAACATCATCGACTTAACAGGCCCAGAAGGGAATGCATTTTCTTTGATGGCGAATGCCACAAACCTTGCTAAACAGTTGGGGTTCAATGGTAAGGAAATCGTTGATGAGATGACTACTGGCGATTATGAAAACCTTGTCTCTGTATTCGATAAATACTTTGGCGATTACGTTATATTGGAGCGATAGATGACACCCTTTGAACAGGCATTCCTTGCCACTTCATTTCTTGCTATATTCTTTTACTTTGGTAAATACCTTGGTAAGCAGGAAAAAGTTGAAGACATTGTAGAACACACCTTTAATATGCTTGAAAAGAACAACATGATTAAAGTAAAAAAATGTGAAAAAACTGGTGAAAAAGAGATTTTACCTATTGACAAAACTATCTAACTGTGATACTATATACTTGAAAGTGAGAGATTAATTATGATTTACAAAAACATCGGTGCCGCAATAGAGGCGGCCAAAGAAATGTGTGCTGCGTTGGAGGCCAACGTAAAAATCACAGAGTGCAAAGAGGGATACGAACTCTTTGGAACTGGAAAATTCGTTATGGAAATTAAGGAGTAATACTATGAAAAAAACTATTATGACATTAGGTATGGTACTTGCATCAACATCAGCGTTTGCTGCAACTGTGCAAGATGTAAATAAGACTGTTATTCAACAGATGCCTTATCAAGTAGAAGTCTGTGGTCAACAACATTACAGTGGTGACAAAACTGGTGATACACTAGGTGGTGCTATCATTGGTGGTATTATTGGACACCAGATTGGTAATGGTAAAGACCGTAAGAACAATCGTAATATTGGTGCAATACTTGGTGGAGTTATTGGTCACAACAATTCAACTGCCACTGGTGGTTCTCGACAAGTTTGTAGTATTGAAACACGATACAACGAAACTCGTGTAGAGGTCTACTCACACAGTATTGCAACATTCATGCACAATGGGCGACAGTATTCTGTACGTTTCCAAAAGTAAGAGGTTATTATGAGTAATGTGTATAAATACTCTACCTATGAAGAAATACCGATTTCGGTAGAGTCCTATATAATAACAGTGGCAGATGTAAAAGCATTAGAACAAGTGCCACTAGAAGATATCAACTCTTTCCTAAATGGATTGGAAGAGTTTGATAAAAGTCTGCCTCCGATGAACATCGAACAGATGGCAAAAGAGATGGACGCCAGTTGAGTTATTCTGCCCTTAGCTCAGTTGGATTAGAGCAACAGCCTTCTAAGCTGTGGGTCGCAAGTTCGAGTCTTGCAGGGCAGGCCAAACTTAACTTTGACAGAAGGATATAATGAAGTACAAGAAAAAAAGTGAAAAACCATTAAGTGGCACCACGGTAATGGTTCGCAACGGCGATGTGAATGGTGCAATGAGAGTATTGAAGAAACGTCTTATGAGAGATGGATTTTTTCAAGAACTACGAGAAAGAACTTACTATGAGTCTCGTGGTACAAAAAGACGTAAAGAGAAAGCTGCTGCAACTCGTAGGTACAAAAGAAATATGCAGAAGCGAATGGATGAACTAGGTTATTAAAGAGGTGACAAAATGGCACGTGCCGTTAATATTGAGAGTGATAAGACCCTACCAAAGAAACGTAAAACTCGTAAACCAATGTCTGCTGAACAGAAGAAAGCAGCAGGGGAACGACTTGCGATTGCACGAGAAAAACGTCTCGCTGCAAATCCCCCAGAATATAAATCAATCCACCCAGATGTTCTCGCCCGAGGCGATGAAGATGCATGGAGTCACATCAATGTGAAGAAGTGGATTAAGACACAAAAAGAATTACTGTCTGTTGCAAGAAGTGATTTACGCCGTAAGGTAAAAGGTGCAGAGGCACAAGTCGCTAGTATCTCTGGTTACATTCGTAACCTAGAAACCTACTTACGGTCTGGAATCTATACAGACTTATTTTGGGGTGAACATGGACAGAATAAATGTAAGACAGTTTGTTTAGTCATGGCATATCACCCAGACGGTACACCAAAAAGAAGTGTTGGTGTTTGGTATCCAGACATCCAAGAAACTTGGACAAAGGAAATGGAAAATGAATGATAATGGCCCAAAGAGTAATGTGGTGCAATTTCCTTTGAGAAGTGCCCCAGATGCAAATATCAAAATTGATAATAAAGCATTAGTTATGCACGATGACTTGAAGTTTGCTGAACATCTGACTGAAGGTCTGGTAGTAAATCTCATTCACAATCTTGGCGAGAATGGTATTGATACCAAAGACGCTGAGTTCATTCGTGATATTGGGTTTACAATCGAATTAGTAAAATCGATAATCTATAGAGGTTTAGGTATGGGACATCCCATGCAACACCTTATTGGAATGTTTGTAACTACTGATGAAGATGATGAGGATGGTTTATATACTACCTTTGATATTGACTCGCTCGCAGAGTTTGTTGGTATGGATGATGAGGATTTAGATAAAGATTGCTAAAATCTCTTGACATTTGGGCAATTATAGACTAATATATAATAATATGAAATATAAGGTGAAATAATATGATATTGGTTGATATGAACCAAGTGACTATCAGTAATCTGATGATGCAGATAGGCTCTAAGCAACAGAACGAGGTTGATGAAGATTTAGTTCGTCATATGGTATTGAATTCTATTCGGATGTACCGTTCTAGATTTCAAGGTGAATATGGTGAGTTAGTACTTTGTTATGACAGCAAGAAGTATTGGAGAAGAGACTACTTCCCCAACTACAAATCCAATCGTAAGAAGGACAGGGCAAACTCTGGACTTGATTGGAATTCAATTTTTGAAACTCTAAATAACATTAGAGATGAAATTAAAACACACTTTCCATATAAAGTTCTAGAAGTAGAGGGTGCAGAGGCAGATGATTGCATTGCTGCAGTCGTACAGCACATTGCCGTAACACCTACAGAATTTGAGAAGGTGCTTATCTTGTCTGGTGATAAGGACTTCATTCAGTTGCAAAAACACAACTTTGTGAAACAATATTCGCCTGTGTTGAAGAAGTTTGTTAAGGACATTAATCCAGACATATATATTAGGGAACACGTTCTAAAAGGTGACAGAAGTGATGGAGTACCAAACTTCTTATCATCTGATGATACCTTTGTAAATGAGTTGCGACAGAAACCTTTGACTAAAAAGAAACTTGCAGTTTGGATTGACCTTGCTCCAGAAGATTTTTGTACTGAGGATATGCTTCGTAACTATCAACGGAACAGAACACTAATTGATTTGGAGTATATCCCAAGTGACTTGAAGGAACGGATTCTAGAAGACTATAGAAAACCACCAAAAGGTGAACGGTCAAAACTACTAAATTATTTTATTAATAAAAGATTGAAAAATCTTATGAACGACATTGGAGACTTTTAATATGGTTCAAAATACATACACGCCACTTTTATCTGAAGTATTGGATAAGGTGCATAAAGCAAAAACTAAAGACAAGAAGGTTGCTATCTTACAAGAGTTTGATACTGAACCTTTGAGGATGGTTATCAAATCATCATTCGACCCTAACATTGAATGGGAGATGCCGTCAGGTGCAGTACCATATCAAGCAAATGAAGCACCGATTGGTACTGAACATAATGTGATGCGAAGAGAGTGTAAGAAACTCTATCGTTTTATTAAAGGTGGTGACCCAGCGTTACCTCGTGCAAAGAAAGAGACACTGTTTATTCAGATGCTCGAAGGACTTCATAAATCTGAAGCAGAAATGGTTGTCAACGCAAAAGACAAGAAACTGCATCAGGTATATAAAGGACTGTCTGCGGCAGTCGTAAAAGAAGCGTTCAATTGGAACGATGATTTCATAAGGAATAACTAAATGAAAGAAAACTATCAACACTGTTTGGAGATGATTCTCCATCACGAAGGTGGTTATGTAAACCATCCTAAAGACCCAGGCGGCGAGACGAACCTCGGCGTCACGAAAAGAGTTTATGAAGACTTTGGTGGTGAGAAGGATATGAAAGACCTTTTGGTTGAGGACGTTGCGCCTATCTATGAAAAGAACTATTGGGGCAGAATGAAATGTGATGACATTCCATCTGGACTGGACTTATGTGTTTTTGACTTTGGCGTCAATGCAGGCACAGGACGAAGTGCAAAATATCTACAGAGAATGATTGGTTCAACACCTGATGGTGGTATCGGCCCAAACACTCTAAAGGCACTTGCTGCCTTTGTAGAGAATGAAGGATTGAAATATGCAATTGAAACCTTTCAGGCAAACCGTCAAGAGTATTATGAAAAACTAAAAACATTTGAAACCTTTGGTAGAGGTTGGACACGAAGAGTTCAAGAAACTACAAAAGAAGCTTTGGAAATGTCTTGACAAATCAATACCTTTAGGGTATTATAAGAATAATGGTGGTGGGGAAACCTCTCTCTCTCAAATCTCTCTCAAGATTCCCTACCACCATTAACTAGGCGGATGTAGTATAAAAGTATTACAATCGGTTTCCAACCAATAGAAGATGGTGCATTACCATCCATCCGCTCCAATTAATTTATAAACCCTTGAAATTCAAGGGTTTTTTTTTGTCTTTTTCTCTTGACATTTGTTATTATAACAGGTATAATGGCCACATAAGATAGAGAAAGAAGGTTAGATATGTTTAATAATGTTGGTGACCCAATTGAGGGATTTGTAGTTCTGGAATGTCATCCAGAAAGAGCCCCTGTCACTGTTGCTACTCATCAGTGTTTAGGTAATGCTGAGGAAGAGAGTATGGTTCTAAATGAGATGGCAGAAGGTACTGAATTTACCTTTGTCGTTAGAGAGACATTCGGTTGTATTGTGGAGACTGTATAATATGAATTTAGTAGAAGTCACTGGTGGTAAGAAATATCAAAGAGATATTGCTCAGAAGGTAGTTTATGCTATGATAGATACTTTGATGCCTCGTATGAGAACATTAGATATTGAAGTGAAGATTCGTAAAATCTCTGGTGATGCAGTTGGTTACTGTATGCAAGAAGATACTAATCGTATGTTTACTATTGATGTCCAGAAGGATTTATCCCTGAGAGATTTCATTACTACAATCTGCCATGAGATGGTACACGTTAAACAGTATGCTCGTAATGAGATGGACTGTTACGGTAGGAAGTGGAAAACAAAAGTAATATCTGACAAGGTTGGATACTACGATTTACCTTGGGAAAAGGAAGCATATAGGTTGCAAGACAAACTTGCTCAAGAGGTTTGGGATGCAGATATTTTATAAAAAAAAGTGAAAAAGTACTTGACATTTGTTATAAAAACAAGTATACTGTAAGTATAGAGTGAAAAGAGAGGTTTTATTATGAAGTTTGAAAAATGGTTAGATACGTTGGTTAGTGAAAAAGGTCTGGATTTAGACCACACATTTGAGTACAACGGCCCAGTCTACGGTATGAATATGATTCCCTTGGAATCAGTGATTGAACAAATTAAGGCGTTCCATCCTCAAACCCAAAAGATGACAAAAAATAGATTGGTTGAGATTGATTTCAAGAACGGTGATGTAATGCATTTCTTTGGTTACATTGCACAAAAAATGGCGATATAGGAGAATATATTATGGAACAAGTTGCAGTTATACACACAGCATTTGAGGACACACCGTCTACAGTTGCTTTCGTGGATGTACCAGAAGGTACATTGTCAGAGAAACTTGAGTACGCTTATAGGTGGACTCAGAACATCTTTGATAGTTGGTCACTAAAGATGCCAGAAGATGGTAACGATGCAGTTACCGTTATGGGTGATATCTCTAGTGGTATGGGTTTAAGGTCTACTTCAGTGGGTGACCAGATTTTGGTTGGTACTGAAAAGTATGTAGTCGCTGGATTTGGATTTGAAACATTAGATGGAAAGGAAGTAAAATAATGAGTAAAGTGAAAAGTTTATTGATGGATGTAGAAGAATTTGTTTATGACTTCTACACCCCAGAAGGTGAAATGACTGAATCACCAAAGGTAATTATTGAAAAGGCAATCGAGAAGTTTGGTTGGTCATTTGGTAGTTATGCGAGTGAGGTTATCGAAGAGGCCCAAGGAGAAATGGGTGCCTCTTGGGATTGGGAAAAATCTGTTTCTCAGAACTTAGTTGGTTTTGAGATGACGGATGGTAAGATATTTTAGTATAATGTTAATTATAACACTGTTCAGTGGATGCAGTGCGATTGAAACATCTACACAAATATATCAACTGTGTAAGTATCAAGATAAATGCCCAGTTGAAGTTTTAGGAGATTGGTTAAATGGTCAGTAAATTTGTTTTAGGAACAGCAGTAATTGGAGTTGCTTTGTCTGGTTGCAATTATGCAGTAGCAAGTGATTGTGATTATACAAAGAAAGTGAACACTCAGTGGACACAAGAAATTCAGAAAACTGAGAACATTAATCGTGATGTCTTTCCTTATGTAGAAGACACTCGTAAGTGTGTTATGACTATGGATGTGACCGTTGACGGTTCTATATACCCTGCTGAGGGGACTTATGTATTTGGGCCTGATATGACTGAGAACACTGCTTGTGAAAACGCCACAATCAATGCTAAGAAGTCCATTATTAGTCAAGTATCACCAGAGGTTCTATCTGCAAATACTGATATGGTATGTAAGTCTGATGATGTGGTAGTCACTCAAAATGATGCGCCTGTAGTACAATCAGCACCAACGGAAATTGTAGTTGCTCAGAATACTTTACCTTCTAACGGTGAGTGGGTTGATGTTGGTAACGGTGTAACCGAAAGAATTATTTCTTCAAAAACTATTGACACTTACCCATCTGATGTGGTATATTCTAATAACAATAGTAATTGGGGTGGCAGTGTAGTGACTGGAACTAGTAACGTAATCGGTGGAATATTTAATACAATCGGTGGTGTAGTTGTTACAGTAAAAACAAGAGAACGTGGTTCTTGTTATGCCAATTGGAAAACTGGTGGAAGAGACTGTTACTAATGGTTAAATTTATCGTAGGGATTGTGAGTGGTATTGTTCTAATAACATACTACCCACAAATAGGGTCAGTACTAGCAGATGTATTCGTAGATACTGGCATTCGTGATGACTTAGTGAACTTGTTGAAAGGGGTTTAATAATGTATAAAGAAGTCGCAATAATAGGAACTTGTCTTGCACTTGGTGCTTGCAGTACTAACAAGGTGGTTGAGGTTATGAATACCGTTCCACCAAACTCAATCGCAGATGCAGAAGTGTATCAGTATAAAACAAAAGCAGTTACAGAACAAATCGAGGTTATGCCTGATTGGTTCAAAAAAATGCCAGAGAGTGATACTGCAATCTATTCTACAGGGACAGCAGCAACAACAGATTTGCAATTATCAGTTGACCTTGCAGTATTGAATGCAAAGACAACACTTGCAGACCGTATCAATGGTAGGGTTCGTTCTCAAACCAAATCTTTCGTTGCAAAGATTGGTAATGAAGAAACTGCATCAGTATTGTCAGAAGTAGAAAAGGCAACCAAAAACATCATTGCAGATGTGGACGTTGCTGGATACAAAGTATCTGAAACTGAGGTAGTAACAAATGGGCCGAAGTATCGTGCATATGTACTACTAGAGTATTCTGACAAAGAGGCGAATAAGATTATTATGAACCGTCTGCGTAAGGATAGAATGTTAGTGTCTAAGATTAAGTCAACCAAAGCATGGCAAGAACTAGACGATGTAGTATCTGAAGTAGAAAACAAAGATGCTGTAAAATCAGAAAACAACTTGAAGGTACTTACTCAATAATGTTACAAGAACTAATAGTTTCGTTAATGGTATCGATTTCACCAGCAGAGGCTGCCGCAATAGATAAATCTATTGCTGGTCACCTTGCTGATGAATCATATTGTCTCGCAGAGAATGTATATCACGAGGCACGAAACCAACCTAAAGTGGGACAGATGGCAGTTATGTCTGTCACACTTAATCGTGTGAATGACCCTAGATATCCTAATACGATATGTGGAGTAACTAAACAGGGCCCGACTAGACCTAGTTGGAAAGATGAAACGGTTATGATACCTATCAAACACAAATGCCAGTTCAGTTGGTACTGTGATGGTAAATCTGACCGTATTCACGATATGGAAACATTTAATTCCATTTATCTCTTTACAACAGGACTAGTTGATGGTACAATGATACTTAAAGATGTCACAGAAGGTGCAACACATTATCATGCTGATTATGTATCACCAGATTGGGCAAAAACTAAGACTAAAACAATTGAGATAGAAGACCATATCTTCTATAGATGGGAGACTGCTAGATGAATATTTTTTACCTAAGTCCAGATGAGATGGTTGCCGCACAAATGCATTGTGACAGTCATTGTAGTAAAATGATTATTGAGTACGCTCAATTGATGTCTACTGCACATCGTGTACTTGATGGTGAAGAATATTATGGACGTACTAAGAAC
>Ga0228634_1001968_pt1 | contig 10863 bp, 8 predicted proteins | sample 42DmetaG_FD_190063 | JGI IMG/M metagenome (GOLD analysis project Ga0228634, IMG submission 190063) | Seawater microbial communities from Monterey Bay, California, United States - 42D | ecosystem: Environmental > Aquatic > Marine > Coastal | place: USA: California | collected 2016-09-27
GTCAGCCGCATTCCCGTGACGATCCAACCCTCTGGCAAGCAAGCGATTTTGACAGGTGACACCACCGCCGCGCCACTGATCGAGTTTTTGGAACGCACGACCGAGGTGCGCCCCGGTGATAGGGTCGTGACATCGGGGGATGGCGGCGTATTTCCCGCCGATTTGTTGGTTGGTCAAATGGCCCAAGGCCCGGACCAACGCTGGCGCGTTCAGTTGTCTGCGGATGCGGAGCGATTGGAGTTTTTGCGAGTCTTGCGCGCGCGGCCGGTGCCTGCGCTTGATACGATGGGCGGGTTGATCGCGCCCGTCCGCCCGCCGATCCAAGGGCCGCAATTGCCCCCGGACCCGGAGGGCTAAGCATGGCCCCCTATGCCGTCTGGAAACAACGTGCTTTGCTCGCGGGCCTTCTGAGCCTGATCATTTTTACCAGCCTTCTGCCGCTTGGCCCGATGTTCGGCGGCATTCCAGGCCCGGACTTGGCCATGTGTCTGTTGTTCGCGTTTGTGCTGCGCCGCCCCGATTATGTGCCCCTTGGGCTGGTCTTGGTGATGGTGTTCGCGGCGGACGCGTTATTGATGCGCCCCCTTGGGTTATGGACCCTGATCATGCTGGTCGCGACAGAATTCCTGCGCCGCAGCGTGGTCCAGACAGAAGCCCTTACCCCCGCAGAAGAATTCGGCCAAATCCTGCCGGTCATGCTGGCGTGCTTTATCGCCGAACGCCTTATCCTATTGGCCCTACTGGCCGAGCCGCCTGTTTTTTTCAGCCAAGTCATCCACGTTGGGATGACACTCGTGTTTTACCCGATTATCGTTCTGTTCACCCACAGCGTGCTAGGCGTGCGACGCCTGCAACCCGGCGAAGTTGACACTTTGGGAGGGCGCGCATGAAGCGCAATGTCAAAGACAGCGAAGACAGCCTGCGGCGCATCACTCGCCGCGCTGCAATCGTGGGTGGGTTGAAGCTGGCGTTTATTGGTTTGCTCGCGGGGCGCATGCGCCAGCTACAGGTGGAGGACGCGGATCAATACCGCCTTCTGGCCGAGGAAAACCGCATTAACGTGCGCCTGCTCGCGCCCGCTCGGGGGCTGATGTTTGATCGCAACGGCACCCTTTTGGCAGACAATGCGCAGAACTACTCCGTGACGATTGTGCGCGAAGACACCGATGACGTTGAGGCCACGATTGAGCAATTGCGCGCCCTGATCCCCCTAGATGAGGGGCAATTGCAGCGAGCGTTGCGCGAAATGCGCCGCCGGTCGCCCTTTGTGCCCGTGACGCTGGCGGATGGCCTGACGTGGAAAGAATTCTCAATCGTTGCGGTGAATGCCCCTGCGTTGCCGGGCCTTTACCCTGAGGTGGGACTGCTACGCCGCTATCCGCTGGGTGCGGATTTCGCGCATACCATCGGCTACGTGGGCCGTGTGACGGAGCGCGATTTGGCCAACCAAGAAGACCGCGACCCGCTGCTGCAGGTGCCACAGTTCAAAATCGGTAAGTTCGGGGCAGAGGCCAAGCTGGAGGATATTTTGCGCGGCAAAGCCGGGTCGCGCCGCATTGAGGTCAACGCGTTAGGGCGCGTGATGCGCGAGCTGGGCCGTGAAGAAGGCCAGCGCGGCGCGAGTGTCCAGATGACCATGGACGCCAACCTGCAAAACTACGTCCAAGCCCGACTGGGCGACGAAAGTGCTAGCGCCGTGGTGATGGATGTCGAAACCGGTGACCTGGTCGCGGCCGTATCCTCGCCCAGTTATGACCCCAACAAATTCGTAGATGGCATCAGCCAAAGCGATTTTGATCTGCTGCGCGACAACGATCATCGCCCCCTACACAATAAGATTGCACAAGGCCTCTATCCGCCGGGTTCGACCTTCAAAATGGTCACGCTTTTGGCAGCTCTTGAGGCAGGGTTGATCACGCCCGAGGAACGTATCCAATGCAACGGTGTGCTGCGCGTGGGCGGGCGGCGCGCACACTGTTGGAAGCGTGCCGGACATGGGCCCGTGGACCTGAAAAAATCCCTCGTGGAGAGTTGTGACGTCTATTACTATGACATCTCCATGCGGGTCGGGATTGAGAAAATCGCCGAAATGGCCCGCAAGCTGGGCCTGGGCGTGGCCCATGACGTGGACATGACCTCAATCTCCAGCGGGCTGATCCCGAACAAGGATTGGAAGTTTGCAAACCGCGGTGAGGAATGGGTGATCGGCGACACGGTCAACGCCTCAATCGGGCAGGGTTTTGTGCTGTCATCCCCGCTGCAACTGGCCGTTATGACCGCGCGGCTGGCCACGGGACGCACGATCATGCCCCGCATGGTGAAATCCGTTGATGGGGTTGAGCAACCGATTGAAAACGGCCCGGACATGGGGCTGAACCCCGTCCACCTGCAATGGGTCCGTGAGGCGATGTATGACGTCAATAACGGGCGACGCGGGACCGCGCGGGCCAGCCGCATCATGACCGAGGAACACAAGTGGGCTGGCAAAACAGGCACCAGCCAAGTGCGTAACATTACCCCTGCCGAACGCGCGCGCGGGGTGTTTCGCAACGCCGATCTGCCGTGGAACCGGCGCGACCACGCCTTATACGTGGGCTTTGCACCCTTTGACGCCCCAAAATACGCGATTTCGGTGGTGGTTGAGCATGGCGGCGGCGGGTCATCTGCGGCAGCGCCCGTCGCGCGGGACATCATGTTGCAGGCGCTGCACGGCGGGCTGCCGCCCTTGGATGCCTATCCATCGGATCAGCGGCGGGAGATTGAAGAGATGCAAAACGCCCTGCAGCTACGTCCGCCAGGCCCAAGTTCATCGGGGCGAACCCGGGCATGAGTTATCTAGAGTACAATGTCGCGCAGGTCCCATCGGGTCTGCGCAAAGTGCTGCACCTGAACTGGGCGCTGATCATTCTAATCGCGGCCGTTGTCGCCATAGGTGTCATGCAGTTGTACTCAGTTGCGGGCGGCTCCTGGAGACCATGGGCTGAGCCACAGTTGAAGCGGTTTGGCCTTGGGTTGGCCGCGATGTTTGTGGTCGCGATGATCCCCATCTGGCTTTGGCGCAACCTATCCGCATTGCTATTCGCCATCTCTATTGCGCTGCTTTTGGCAGTGGAGTTCGTGGGCGTTGTCGGCATGGGCGCACAGCGGTGGATTGACCTTGGTTTCATGCGCTTGCAACCCTCTGAGCTTACAAAAATCACGTTGGTTATGATGCTCGCGGCCTATTACGACTGGCTCCCGGCTGAAAAAGCTTCGCGACCGATTTGGGTGATCATCCCCGTGGCTCTGATCCTGCTGCCGGTGATGTTGACACTCATGCAGCCGGACCTTGGCACCGCAATTTTGTTGCTGGCGGGCGGCGGCGCGATGATGTTTTTCGCGGGCGTCCACTGGGCCTATTTTGCGACCGTGATCGCGGCGGGTGTGGGGCTGGTGACCGCGGTTTTGCAATCCAAGGGCACCAGTTGGCAAATCCTGAAAGACTACCAATACCGCCGCATCGACACCTTTCTTGACCCCGAAACCGACCCCTTGGGCGCGGGCTACCACATTACGCAATCCAAGATCGCGCTTGGATCAGGTGGTTGGACCGGGCGCGGCTATATGCAGGGCACGCAATCGCGGCTGAACTTTTTGCCGGAAAAGCACACGGATTTCATCTTTACCACGCTGGCTGAGGAATTTGGGTTTATCGGCGCGCTGTCACTGCTGACGCTTTACACGCTGATCATCGTGTTTTGCGTCATCTCGGCGTTGCGCAACCGGGACCGTTTTTCATCCCTCGTCACACTGGGCATCGCGGTGACGTTCTTTTTGTTCTTTGCCGTGAACATGTCGATGGTTATGGGCTTGGCCCCGGTTGTCGGCGTGCCCTTGCCCCTTGTCAGTTATGGCGGCTCTGCCATGTTGGTTCTCATGGTCGGCTTTGGGGTCGTCCAATCCGCACATATCCACCGACCAAGGACCCGTAATGGTTAATATCCTCTTTGCCGACCGCCCCGAAATGTGGTCGGACTACGCCCCCCATTTGCGCCGTGCACTCGATTCTGAGGGCCTGACACATGCCGTCGTCGCGCCCGAAATGGAGCCGCAGGACGTGGACTATATCGTTTACGCTCCCTCCAGCTTTGTCCAAGATTTCCGGCCCTATACGCGGCTGAAAGGGGTTATGAACCTCTGGGCCGGCGTCGAGGATGTCATCGGGAATGAGACACTGACCGCGCCTTTGATGCGCATGGTTGATCCGGGGTTAACCGATGGCATGGTGCAATGGGTGCTGGCGCACACGCTGCGGCACCACATGGACATTGACACACATATCCACGGCCAAGACGGGGAATGGCGATCTGGGCGGGCGATGACCCCTCTTATGTCCCGGCGCAAGGTCGGCATTTTGGGCTTGGGCGAATTGGGCGGGGCCTGCGGCGCGGCCCTCGCCGGGCTCGGATTTCAGGTTATGGGCTGGAGCAGGTCGGCAAAGGACGTGCCCGGCGTCACCAACTACACCGGTGAGGACGGCTTGAACGAGGTCTTGAGCAACGCTGAAATCCTCATTCTTCTGACGCCTCTAACCTCCAAGACTGAAAACCTGTTAAACGCCGAGAGGCTCAGCCGAATGCCCAAAGGAGCCTTTGTGCTCAACCCCGGGCGCGGCGGATTGGTGGATGATGCGGCCCTTTTGGCGGCGCTGGACAGTGGCGCAATTGCGCACGCCACGCTTGATACATTCCGGATCGAGCCCTTGCCGCCAGAGCACGCATATTGGTCCCATCCGCGTGTAACCGTCACCCCGCACATCGCAAGCGAGACTCGATCCGATACTGCATCTGAGCAGATCGCAGCCAATATCGCGCGGTGTGAGCGCGGCGAGCCCTTCCTATACGTCGTGGACAGAACAGACCTCTGACGTAGATTCGCCGCCCCCCTGCCCCGGTTTCCACGCTTACGCCTTGGATGCGTTCAAACTGTTGCAGGCAGGTGGCCGATTGGGCGTAGGCGGCGCTACAGTGGCCGCCCAAGGCATGCACTGTCACCGAAACCTATTGTTTCTTTTACAGAACTTGAGTTGATGGCAGGCATCAGGCGATACTAGAGCCATCACGGTGGGGGCCGTCATGCTGAAAGTCTGCCATGAATTCCGCCTTCAGGTCGTCCCCCCTTACGCGCCCTTCACAACAGACAGCCGCACTCCGGCCCCACGACTCATTCGATCTGGCATGGCTCAACGCACAAGGGCACCCGGAATGGGACACTCGGGTCTTGCCTGTATCAGATGTGATAGACGCGGCAGTCTCTAGCCTTGCACGGGGCACCCTGCTTAGCACGCCTGACGGCCAGATCGCAGTTGAAGATTTGAACCCCGGCGTGATGGTTAACACGGCCATTGGCCCACCGGCGCAGGTGCAGTGGATCGGCTCTCGCTGCTATGCCGAAGGTACCGCCCCGAGCACCGAAACGCGCGCGCCGCTGTACCGGGTCTGCGCCGGGGCGTTTGGCCATAACGCACCGGCCCACGATTTGGTGCTGGCCCATGCTGCAGCCGTTCTGCTGCGCACTCCCGCATGTCGCAAGCTGATTGGTCAGGACATAGGCTTTGCGCCAATCACTGCCTTTGAAGACAGCTATAACGTCACCCGTATCCTGCCCGCTGGTGAGATGACCGTGTACAATATCGCCCTACGAAACCATGAGGCAGTCATTGCAAACGGCCTTCCGGTTGAGAGCTTTCACCCCTGTCGAAACGCGAGCCACCTGTTAAACCAAGACGGCCTGCGCGAACTGGCACGATTGTTCCCTCACCTCAGTGCGCGCAACGGGTTTGGACCGCAGCGTGTGGCACATCTGTCTTTGTCAGAGACCCGCAGTCTTGGGCTATTCTAGCGTCGCACGCGCTTAGGCGATCTGCTCAAGCCGCTGTTCTAACACGTCAAATGGAACGCCCGGCTCATCCTTGGCCCCGCGAATTACCAGTGAGGTTTTGACGCTCGCCACGTTTTCCGCAGATGTAAGCTGCCCGGTCAAAAAGCTTTGAAAGCTCGACAAATCCGGCGCCACACATTTCAGAATGAAATCAATTTCGCCATTTAGCATGTGACACTCACGCACCAATGGCCACTCGGCACATTTCGCTTCAAACGCGCTAAGGTCGGTTTCGGCTTGCGAATGCAGGCCCACCATAGCGAACACCTGCACTTCAAAACCCAGCGCGCGGGCGTCTACATCGGCATGAAATCCACGGATATATCCAGCTTCTTCGAGGCTACGGACACGGCGCAAACAGGGTGGTGCGCTGATGCCCACCCGCTTGGCCAACTCAACGTTGGTCATGCGCCCATCGGCCTGTAGCTCTGCTAGAATCATTCTATCGATTGGATCTAATTTTGATATCGCCACGGTCCGATTTCCTCCACGCCTCAATTTTCATATCTTACATTGCACACCAAACATGCGCAACAATGTTTCACCCCAACGCAAGAAATGCGAAGCTCTAATCGAGCCCTTCCATCCCTCGCCTGCGCCGCTTATATCGGGCTGCCAGCGTATTTTCAGGAGGCCGCGCGCCGATGTCCGACACCTCGCCCCAAACCCGCCACACCCGCGTTTTGATCATCGGCTCCGGCCCCGCAGGCTACACGGCGGCCGTGTATGCCTCGCGCGCGATGCTAGAACCCGTTCTGATACAAGGCATCCAGCCCGGCGGACAGCTGACCATCACGACCGAGGTGGAAAATTGGCCCGGTGAAACCGAAATTCAAGGCCCAGATTTGATGGTGAACATGGAGGCGCACGCCCGCGCTGTCGGCACCGAAATCATCGCTGATTATATCGCGAGCATCGACCTGTCCAAGCGGCCCTTTACCGCCCAATCCGACAGCGGCACGGTCTACACTGCCGATGCTGTAATCCTTTGCACAGGCGCACAAGCCAAGTGGCTGGGCCTACCTTCCGAAGAGAAATTCAAGGGCTTTGGCGTTTCGGCCTGCGCCACGTGTGATGGCTTTTTCTATCGCGGCCAAGAGGTTGTGGTTATTGGCGGCGGAAATACCGCCGTGGAAGAGGCGCTGTTTCTTACGAACTTTGCGTCCAAGGTCACCCTTATCCACCGCCGCGACACGCTCCGTTCCGAGAAAATCCTCCAAGACCGACTGTTTAAGAACCCCAAGGTCGAGATCCTTTGGAACCACTCGGTTGATGAAGTCGTCGGCTCCGAGGCACCGCTTGGCGTTGAGGGCGTAAAGGCCCGCCATGTGGATACTGGTGAAGTGACCGAAGTCCCCTGCAAAGGCTTTTTCGTCGCCATCGGCCATGCGCCTGCATCTGAGCTGGTCAAGGATCAACTCGAGACACACATGGGCGGCTATGTCGTCACAAAACCCGACAGCACGGCAACTTCAATCCCGGGGGTTTTTGCGGCAGGCGATCTGACCGACCACATTTACCGCCAAGCCGTCACCAGCGCGGGCATGGGCTGCATGGCAGCACTTGAGGCTGAGAAGTTCTTGGCCGAGGATGAGAGTTAGGGGGCAAAATGACGAACGAACCAATTAAAGCGCATATTTTCACTAACATTCCTCAGAAGCATATTTTCAAGCAAGCAATTGGCTGTTCAACAACAATAGACAATGTGACTTTCTCTTGCGGGTACGATGTGCCCAAAAATATTGATGTCTTGATTGTGTTCACTCGAGCCAGCTATTCTATTCAGACGCGACTTCCAAAAGAGCGAACGGTGTTTACGACGGGCGAACCAGACGTAATCCACAAGTATAATTCAAAGTACTTAAATCAATTTGGCTTGGTGCGTACATCAAGCACCTGCAGTCTGAGTACTGAAAAAATTCACGGAAATATGTGCTCCCCGCCGTTTGTCGGGCTCAATTTCGAAGATGAAACTAAATTACTCACTTTGGATTGGTTTCGCGCACTGGAGTGCTCCAATGACAAAAGTGACAAAATCAGTGTCGTTACCAGCACTAAGGCGCATACACCGTTCCATAAGTCGCGCATGGCATTCATTGATACCATTATCGAGAAAATACCCGAGCACCTAGAAATCTATGGCGTGGGGCGTAAACGCGTAGCTGATAAAAAGGACGCCATCTTACCTAGCAAATATCATCTTTCGCTTGAGAACGGCGGTGGGCCTTTTGCTTGGACGGAAAAGCTGTCTGACCCGCTACTATGCTGGTCGCTGCCTTTTTATCACGGTGCGGACAACATTGAGTGTGACCTGCCTGCGGATTGCATTGCGCGGATTGACATCAGTAAACCTGAGCAAGCGATTGAAACAATGCTCAAAGCGATCGAAAATGGGCTTTGGGCCCAACGGCTGGATGCAATAGCCGAGGCGCGACAGCGCATATTTACGGAACACAATTTACCAACCATGTTTGCCAATTTGGCGCATCGCGCAATGGCAAAGGCTCCCTCGATTGATCCGAATGGCCCAAAGCGCTTGATCCGGTCGGAACGTTCATTCCTACCCGAAGAGGGTGGCCGAGGTGGATTTGGTCAGATGCTGCTGCGTCGATGTTTGACAGCCATTGATCCTCAATTCGAACTGCGGGCAGCTCCTCTTCAGAAAAAGATTGAAGAACATCGGTCCAAAAGACGCGCGCGCAAGCACGCAGCCAAGGAAGCTAGTTACAAATCTATCTAAGCCCCTAAATCGGACTTCAGTAATAGAATTAACCAAACCCAGCCCCCCCCCGAGACACCGTTTTGCAGGTCTTTTCTCTTTTCATAGCATCAAACCTATGAAATGTGTTCACCACTGAACACAAATTGATTGATCCCGCGTGCCCCTTTCCCCACCCGACACAACCCCCGATGACGACGTCTTGTTTCGCCTGCTGCGACAGCTGGACACTGCGCCGGAACAATCGCAGCGCGCGACGGCGCAGGCGCTTGGCATGTCGCTTGGACGGCTTAATACGCTGTTGCGGCGGTTGAGAGATGACGACCTGCTCAGCATTTCGGACCGTGCAGGCCCCGACAAGCGGGCGCGGTTCAATTACACCCTCACGACCAAAGGCGCAGCGACCAAGGCCCGCCTTGCGGATCAATTTTTAGCGCGCAAACGCGCCGAGTATCACGCTCTGCATGCCGAACTCTCCGGCTCTGGCAGCAGCTTTCTTCCTCCTCTCAATAGGACGCTTCCGATGAATTCCAATCTGACCCCAATTCAAGAACTGTATGTCAGCCAAGACAGCGCTCAGAAGCTGAAAATTGACGCTGGCGACCTGCCCAGCTGGGACCTGACCCCACGCCAGATTTGCGACCTTGAACTGCTGATGAACGGCGGCTTTAGCCCGCTCAAAGGATTTCTGGGCCAAGAGGATTACACCTCCGTCGTTGAAAACATGCGTCTTGCGGACGGCACGCTCTGGCCCATGCCCATCACGCTGGATGTATCAGAGGCATTTGCCGAGGGCATCGAGGCGGGCCAAGATATCGCCCTGCGCGACCAAGAGGGCGTGATCCTTGCGATCCTCTCGATTTCGGACGCGTACCGCCCCAACAAAGCCCGCGAGGCGGAGATGGTTTTCGGCGCAGACGATCTGGCGCACCCAGCGGTAAACTATCTGCACAACACGGCCGGACCCGTCTATTTGGGCGGCGCGATCACGGGCATCCAGCCCCCCACTCACTATGATTTCCGTGCGCGCCGCGACACACCCAATGAAATGCGCGCATACTTCCGCAAGCTGGGCTGGCGCCGCATCGTTGCGTTCCAAACGCGCAACCCGCTGCACCGCGCCCACCAAGAACTGACGTTCCGCGCAGCCCGTGAGGCGCAGGCGAACCTGCTGTTGCACCCGGTTGTTGGCATGACCAAACCCGGCGACGTGGATCACTTCACACGCGTACGCTGCTATGAGGCGGTGCTCGACAAGTACCCCCAAGCAACCACCTCCATGAGCCTTTTGAATCTTGCGATGCGCATGGCCGGCCCGCGCGAGGCGGTTTGGCACGGGCTGATCCGTGCCAACCACGGCTGCACGCACTTTATCGTCGGTCGCGATCACGCGGGCCCCGGCAAAAACTCAGCCGGCGAAGATTTCTACGGCCCCTATGACGCGCAGGACCTATTCCGCACCCATCAGGAAGAAATGGGCATCGAAATGGTCGACTTTAAGCACATGGTCTATGTGCAGGAGCGCGCGCAGTACGAACCCAGCGATGAGATCACCGACAAGGATGATGTGACCATCCTCAACATCTCGGGCACCGAATTGCGCCGCCGCCTGCGTGAAGGCCTAGAGATCCCTGAGTGGTTCTCATTCCCTGAGGTCGTGAACGAATTGCGCCGCACCTCGCCGCCCCGGTCTCAGCAGGGTTTCACCGTGTTCTTCACCGGGCTTTCAGGCTCGGGCAAATCCACCATCGCGAACGCCATGATGGTCAAGCTGATGGAAATGGGTGGGCGTCCTGTGACGCTGCTTGATGGGGATATCGTACGCAAAAACCTGTCCTCGGAGCTGGGTTTCAGCAAAGAGCACCGTGACCTGAACATCCGCCGCATCGGTTATGTTGCCAGCGAGATCACCAAAAACGGCGGGATCGCGATCTGTGCGCCTATCGCACCCTACACCGCCACCCGCCGAGCCGTGCGCGAAGACATTGAGCAGTTTGGTGCCTTTGTTGAGGTCCACGTCGCCACCGCCCTAGAGGAATGTGAACGGCGGGATCGCAAGGGCCTCTATAAGCTGGCGCGCGAGGGTAAGATCAAAGAATTCACCGGGATTTCCGATCCCTATGAAGCCCCCACCGCAGCCGAGCTGGTGGTCGATACCGAAGGGTATGAGGTGGACAATTGCGCCCAGCAGGTTCTGCTTAAGCTAGAAAGCATGGGGCTGATCT
>Ga0228634_1001974_pt1 | contig 10835 bp, 1 predicted proteins | sample 42DmetaG_FD_190063 | JGI IMG/M metagenome (GOLD analysis project Ga0228634, IMG submission 190063) | Seawater microbial communities from Monterey Bay, California, United States - 42D | ecosystem: Environmental > Aquatic > Marine > Coastal | place: USA: California | collected 2016-09-27
TTCTTACAGGCCTTTACGAAAATCATATCCAAACCTCAAAAAATTTATTGAAAGAAATGGATTTATATTTAAAAGAACTGTAAATAAAATTATATATCAACAAAAAAACCCACAATTAAAGTTGTGGGTTTGTTAAGTATATTTTAGTTATTTAATCCTTAATTACTAAGATACTTTTTATTGCTCTATCTGATTTCATATTAAATATATAGGTTCCTGCGGCCAATTTAGAGGTATCTATTTGATTACTTCCAGATATTAAATCATGTGTACTTATTAATTTACCAGTTAGATCATAAATTTTCAAACTTAAAGAATAAGGAGAATTGATCATGTAGAAATCTCTCATAGGATTTGGATAAGATTCCACCATATCTAAAGATTGGTTTTTAACACCTAAAGTAACAGAAGTTTGTGTATTTGAGAATACAGATCCACTAAACGATGCGTCTATTGCTTGAACTGACCAATAATACTGATTATTTGGCAGATTTAATGTCCATTCTTTATTATGCTCCACATTTCCTTTCCCAGCTGACAATCTATATCCGTTAGATAAAGCATTTACTTTCATAACTTCATCTCCCCCTGGAGTTGTCCCTACCCTAAGACTATATGTTAATCCCTTGGTTGGCGTATTATCATCTTCTGATGCATCCCATCTAAATTTAACCTTATGAGTATCTGATACAGGATCATACCCAAGATCTTCAGAAATTAAGTTTGTAGGAATACTAGGCTTGTCATTTACCAAATATACCACAGAATCATCATTAGTAACAGTGAACATAGACCTTGTCCTTAGTGCATCAGAAATCACCTCTGCTGATTCATTTCTTACATTTAAATAGGTTTTAATGGTATTGTTATTTCCAGATATACTTTCACCTGCAATAGTAAAATCTAAATCATTATCTCCGTCTACATCCCCAAATGCAATAGATGCATCTACAATATCAGATAAATCAAAATTACTATCTATAAATGTTTCATCTTCTGGACTATACTCTACCAACTTAGTGATTTTACCTGACCCTGAAACTACTCCAGTATATAAAATATCTAAATACCCATCTCCGTTGTAATCACCAAAATCTAATTTAGCCTCTCTTATTGGGATTAGACCTGAATTTGGCATTTCCTCAAAGGCCAATTCTGTTCCTTGAAGACCATTATTAATAAGAATCTTAAATATTACACCAACCCCAACTGCATTACCAGTAACTACCAAATCTAAATCTCCGTCAGCATCAAAATCTACAAAATCTAAAGTACTACTAGTTACTCTATCAAAATCTATATCTGATAATGTAAAAATAGGGTTTATCGAATCTTCATATTCTGTATCATTGAAATAAACCTTACTTTGAGTTCCTGAGTTAGAGGATCCTGTTATTGCAAAATCAATATCTTCATCATTATCAATATCACCAAAAGCAGAGGATGCATTTTTTAGAGAAGAAACTTGACTAGAAATATCTAGTGGATTAGATCCTATAGTCGTTCCTTCTTGTTGATATAACAAGACTTTTAATTGAGAATTTGCTGCTGATGAAGTTCTACCAATTAGAATGATTTCATCTGAGCCATCATTGTCAATATCTATTAATTCTATTTTAGCGTCAAATAATCCTGAAGTATTAAACACTTCATTAAAATTACCTTCACCCTGAGAGTTATATAGTTTAAAAGAATTATTATCAGAACCTTGCCATGTATTTACTAAAATATCTAAAACAAAATCATTGTTAAAATCAAAAAAAGCAATACCAGAAATATTTCTTGAATTATTTAAATTATTGAGATAATCAAACTTATTACCATTTAGGGAGAAAACACTAATATCATTATTGTTTGAAGATGAGCCATATACTAAATCCATGTCATTATCTCCATCAATATCTGATAGTTTAACAATTGGATCTTCTTGGGCGCTAATTGACTGATCTATAATTCCTCCTTGATTAAGTAATTTCCATTCATAAGTTAACTGAAATGACTGTTCTTCAGAGAAAACGCTTCCTTTTAAGCCTGTATCTACAGATTGAACTGCCCAATAATAATTACCAGGGTTTAGTTGTATTTCATAACTATTAGAATAAATAACAGGTGATTTAGTAATTAATCTTTGCCCTGTTTCTAGATTACTTTCTGTGTTAGCCAATTCTGAACCTCCTTCTGAGGTTCCAAGTCTTAAAATATATCCCAGGGAATCAGAAAAATCATCCTCTGGTGCTGTCCATGAAAGCCTTACTTTTCCATTCCCTAGACTTTCATAAGCAAAATCGGTAATAACAGTTGAAGCTTCATTAGTCTTATTTAATTGGTCTGTTTTATACAATTTATTAAAATCTCCTGAATCACTTGTTCCAGTAATGAAAAGATCTAAATCACCGTCCGTATCATAATCTACCCATTTAGCTGTAGATTCTCTTAACCCTATTAAAGTTACGTCTGTATTTTCAGAGTATAAAATTGCACCTTCATTAACTGTTAATGTACCTAAAGATGCTTCGTAAAGCTTTGTTATAGATTCTCCAATACTATTTTCTCCAGTTATAAGAATATCTTCTAAACCATCGTTGTTATAGTCTGCTATAGCAATGTCTCCATTTTTAAGCCCTTCAATATTTGGTGGATATTGATCTTCATTGTTTGATTGTAAATTGATACGGTTAAATCGGTAATTACCATCATTATCCTCTCCCATAAAGTAAAGGTAACTACCAAATAGTTCCATAGAAACTCCTTTATAACCACTTAAATATTGTTCATAGTTGTCTGAATTATTAATTAATGTATTATTTTTAATGAAACCTCCATTTTCACCAATATAAAAAATATCCAAATCTCCGTCAAAACCTAAATCTCCGATCTTTAACTGTGGAAAATCATAACCACTTTCATCAAATTGACCATTGTAATTAGTTGCTTTAACTAATGAATTCTGTTCTCTGAAATAGATGAATTTCTTCCATTCATTATTTTCATCAAAACCAGCTATAACAAAATCAATATCTCCATCATTATCTAGATCTCCAGAATCTATGGTAGTATTGAATAAATCTGGAAGTATTAGCTCTGTACTTATACTAAATGAGACTCCTTCATTATTTTTATATATGGTGGTAGATGGTTCATCATTAACATCTAATCCAGATACAACAAGATCTACATATCCATCTTTATTATAGTCTACCCACATAATATCTCCTAAATACTTTTTAGTGAATGTGCCTTCCGGTATAGTTAGTTCAAATACTCCATTATTATTTTCATATAGTCTTGTTAAAACTCCAAAATCGCCATTGTACCCCATAATTGCCAAATCTTGATCACCATCTCTATCATAATCTCCCCAAGCTATAGAACTTGATGTTAGAGCAGGCACATTAGCTAATGCATCTAAATCTTCATTTATTGAGATTTCATTATTTAGAATTGTTAAGTTTATATCCGCTAATAAATTAGCATCATCTACTACAAGATTTTCAGTTGATGAAAAACTTATATCTATTGTTTCATCAGTCTCTTCTCCAGGACTATTTAATTCATCTTCAATACCATTGATAATAATTGATCCAGAAGTTTCACCAGCAGCAACTTTAACTCTTGGATTTTGATTATAAGAAAAGAAACCCCATGAAGTAGAGGTAGCATTGCCATTATCATCTGTGGATGTGGTATAATTGTTTAACATAATTAAATCTCCATTTATATCAAAATCAAATGAAGATGAGCTATTTATTTGATCTGAATAAATAAAGTTTGCTGGAGAGTAAACAAATGATTCTAAATTTAATTTAAAAACTTCACCAGAGTCAGAGTAGTAATATACTTCTCCGTTATTTGTAGCTAATTTTCTATCTCTATTAAATCCATTATAATAACTCTGTAAATTTTCATTTAAATAATATTGCTCCTCTGAATACTCTCCTGTTTCTTGATTATATTTTTTAAACCACCAATATTCAAACTGATAAATATCTCCGTCTACTAACATAGGTTTCATACAACAATCATTTGCATTATCAGTTAATACAACAGGTGTTGCATCTGGTCCATTTTTAATCCAGGTTTGATATGGGTTTCTAGTATTAAATAAAATAGTGCCATCTTCTACACTAAATTGGTAGCCATTTAGCTCAATACCCAAAGATTGAGTATCTACAGCTAGCTCTTGTGTAATTTCTCCATTCTCAATATCAGATATATCTAATTTAAAAATACCACTGGAACCATTGGCTACATAAATATCATTTTCATCTACAGCTAAATATTGAATGTAGTTATTATAGGAATCGGAAACTGTAACACCTGTAATAGGATCATAAATACTAATTTTTGTGCCGTTTTGGTTATCTATAACAATGTAGCGACCATCAGCCAAAATACCAAACCTGGACTCATATTGACCACTATACTCCTCAAAAATACTAATAAAACTCTCCTGACCTATAGACTCGGAAATTACATTATAGTCTACTTCTTGTTCAGCAGTTCCAGAAAAATTCATACTAATGAAAACATCTTCTGAGGTAGGAAGGTCTATAGTGGCAGTTATTAATGTAGATTCGTGTTCTGCAAACTCTATGGGATCTGCTACGAGTGATACTAATGATGGATCATCATCACTTAATAAATTAAGAATTGCAGTTTCTTGCTGTGATGTACCTCCTGTAATGTCTCCAAAAGTAAATATTATAGTTTCTGAGAATTCTACTTCAGTGTCATCATTTGCTAAAATATCTATACTAGAAGAAATTTCTCCTGCTGCTATAAGAATTTCTGTGTCTACCACAGTAAATTCATCAGCTTCAGCTGAACCCGCATTTGTGGTAAAGGGTATTGTAACATCAAATGCTGATACATAAGAAAGTGTTGCTGTTAACTGAACAGGGGTTGTTGAATTTTCAAATATACTTTCTGATGAAAAATCAAAAATAATAGTTGGTTCTGCATCGTTGTTTAAAATAATTACTTCATTAGATAGCTCCTCTTCGATAATTGCATTGCTAGGAGTCAAAAGTGTTGACAGTATTGTTTCACTTGCTTCAAAAGAATCATCATCTACACCAATAAATGAAATTGACCCCGAAGTATTTCCAGCTGAAATTTTGATGCTAGGATTTTGATTATAAGAAAAGAAGCCCCATGAAGTGGAGGTAGCATTGCCATTGGCATCTGTAGCTGATGCAAAGTTATTTACCGTGATTAGATTTCCACTAGCATCAAAATCAAATGAAGATATGCTATTTATTAAACTTGACAATGTATAATCTATATCAAGTAAAATATTTCCTTGCGGAGTTAACTTTTTAAGATCACCATTGTTATTAAAAATGTAAATATCTCCATTCAATGCAACTAATTTCTTTTCTCTATTTAAATTAATTTGGTTACCATTTGAATCATAACCATATTGTATATTATCTGAAAATTCTCCTGTTTCTTGATTATATTTTTTATACCACCAATATTCAAACTGATAAATATCTCCATCTACTAACATTGGTTTCATGCAACATTCATTTGCATTATCAGTTAATACAACAGGTGTTGCATCTGGTCCATTTTTAATCCAGGTTTGATTTGGGTTTCTAGTATTAAATAAAATAGTGCCATCTTCTACACTAAATTGGTAGCCATTTAGCTCAATACCCAAAGATTGAGTATCTACAGCTAGCTCTTGTGTAATTTCTCCATTCTCAATATCAGATATATCTAATTTAAAAATACCACTGGAACCATTGGCTACATAAATATCATTTTCATCTACAGCTAAATATTGAATGTAGTTATTATAGGAATCGGAAACTGTAACACCTGTAATAGGATCATAAATACTAATTTTTGTGCCGTTTTGGTTATCTATAACAATGAAGCGACCGTCAGCCAAAATATCAAACCTGGAATCATAACCACTATACTCCTCAAAAATACTGATAAAACTCTCCTGACCTATCGATTCTGCGGTAACAGTATAGTCTATGTCCTTTAATGCAGTTCCTGAAAAATTTATTGGAATAAGAATATCTTCAGAAGTTGGAAGATTAATTGAAGCTGTAAGTTCAAAGGTACCATCCTCTTGAATTTCATCCTCAGAACTAGCCAATGAATTAACCGTAGCTAAATCATCACTTATTAAATTAAGTATTGCTGTTTCTTGCTGTGATATACCTCCTATAATGTCTCCAAAAGTAAAGATTATAGTTTCTAAAATCTCTACCTCAGTGTCATCGTTTGCTAAAATATCTATACTTGCAGAGGTTTCTCCAGCTACTATTAAAATTTCTGTGTCTACTACACTAAATTCATTAGCTTCAGCTGAACCTGCGCTTGTAGTAAAAGGAATAGTAACATCAAAAGATGATATTGCAGAAAGTGTAGCTGTTAATTGCACAGGGGTTATTGAACTTTCTAATATACTTTCTGATGAAAACTCATATGTAACTGAAGGCTCAGTATCGTTGTTTAAAATTTCAATTTCAAAAGTCTCAATACTTGAATCTAAAATAGCATTAAATGGTGTTCCTGCTGTTACAGAAATAGTTTCAATTGGCTCAAATGAGTCATCGTCTATGGCTGTAATTGCTACAGATCCAGTAAGCTGTCCAGCTAATATTTTAACTTGTAATGTTTGAAGGTATGAAAATATTCCTCTATAATTATTATTTTCATCATCAGAGTAAGAATTCAAAAATAATAGATTCCCATCTGGAGAAAAATCATAATCCCATGTATAATTAATATTGTTGGAAACAGTGTAGTTGAGAAGTTCTAGATTTCCCGATTCTATTTCCAATTTATATATATTTCCAAAATTCTCATACAACCCTCTAACATAAATGTTGCCATTAATTAATTTAGGAGAATTGTTATCGGACCACTCTATCCCAAACTCTTGGTTTGATTGTGTAATGTAATTTTTTTGGTTTGTTAAAACGCCATTTACTAATTCATAAAATCTATAATTAGTAAAAACAAACACTTTATTATCTCTTTTAATTACTGCTGGATAGTCAGTTGTTTCATAGAGTAATGTAGAATTATTGTTTCCTCCACCTATTTCTTTTTCATAAATTCTTCGTCTATTTTGATCATTATCATCAACAGTGTAGACCATTACATCTATCTCTGTATTTGGCTGAAAACCACTGATATTAGTAACGTTAATATTATTTTCTTGAGCTACAATTGTATTTAGGTTAACAGAACCTGACGATATATTAGAAATATCTACACTTGAAATTCCACCCCAACCAGCAATATAAATATTGTCTCCAATAATTCGCATAAATCTGAAATCATTACCAGGGAAATTTGTTGCTGTTTCAGTTATTTCAGAAACAGGGTCATACACAACAAATGTTGAACCATCATTCCAATATACATATCTCCCATCTGGAAGAATCCCAAAACGAGTATATGAAGAATTCGATAGGCCAAGAGTTAAACTTTGTTCCCCTCTACTAACAAATTCTGTTTCGTAGTCTATATTTTCAATAGCCGTACCACCTAATAATATAGGTAAAAACACATCATTTGAAGTAGCTTCATCTATAGTTGCTGTAATTTGTGAAGACTCACCTTCTTCAATTTCTATAGGGGAAGATAATAAAGAAACAAGGTTTGGATTGTCATCACTTTCTAAATTTAAAGTAATACTTTGTTGTTGAGTAGATGCATTAACAATCTCTCCAAAAGTAAAAACAATAGTTTCAGTAATCTCAACATCTGTATCATTAGTTCCTGGAGAGATTGTGATACTAGCAGAGGTTTGGTTTGCAGGAATCACAATTTCGTTGTCTGAGACTATATATTCGTCTGAACTTGCAGTTGATTCGTCTAATGTAAATGGTATGGTTATTTCTATTCCTGAAGCAATATTTGAAGTAGCTGTTAACGTAACGCTTTCTGTTGAATTTTCGTTTATACTCTCTGAAGAAAACTCAAATGTTATGGTAGGCTCGTCATCATCATCAAGTATTGTTAACTCTAAAGAAGCAGTTGATATCTCAACGTTTTCAACATTTACAGGGGTAACTATAATAGTTTCACTTTCTTCATTTGAAAGATCATCTGTGTAAAGTAATGATAAGTTAGCAGAAGTAGAGCCTGCAGGAATTACAATCTCTGGGAATAATTGATATTTATATATACCATAATTAAAATTATCGTTTTCAAAAACTCGATTTTGCATAATTAAATTACCAGAAATATCTAATGAAAAGTCATAAGTGTAATCATGAGTATCACCTAAAACATAGGGTAATTGTATTATTGTCCCAGAACCAGAATTTATAATATCTTCTTCAATAGATAATTTAACAATTTTTCTAGTATTATTTTGCTCAGTAAACGCGTAAGCTAGGCCATTATGTGTTTTTATTCTCATTAAATATGATGAGTAGCTTATAGATTGGGTATACTCACCATTATAAAGTTCTCTGATGTTATAACTATCATATTTATATACTCGATCATTTAAAATAAAAAGTTGCTGAGCATACTGATCACCATCGTAAATTGTTTCTGCAGGACTATCACCGGTTTTCTTATATATCTTCCAACCTGTTGGATAATCTCTAACTTGATAAATAACTGTTTCATTTTCTGAACTAACATAATTACCTTCTAGATAATCGTTTGTACCTAAATTGGTACCATCAAAAACAGAAGTCACACTAATCTGATTATCATTTGAGTTTGGTACTAAATCATTAGTATTTAATTTAGTAATTCTATTATTTCCATTGATAAAAATGGAAGATTCCGAAACTGAAAAACTATTAATTCCTATATAGCTACCATCAAAATTTATTTCATAAGTTTCCTCTAATTTGGTTATTGGATCATAAATATTAAGCCTGTTGTTTCCGGAACCATAAATATATCTTCCATCTCCTAAAACCTCTAAATTATTGTAATTATTTGATAAATTAGCTATCAAAGACTCGTCTCCTTGTGTGTCAAATTGTGTTGTATAATCTTGATTAAACACTGCAGTTCCAGTTAATTCAACTGGCACAATAATATCTTGTGATGTAGCTGAGTTTACCTCAAGAGTAACTGTGGCAATACCTCCCTCAGTCACCTCTAAACTACTAGAAGCTAATGTCCCTGTAGGATTATCTTCACTAAGTAAATTAAGTGTTAACTCCGTTGTTGGAGTAGTTCCGTTAATTATCGTGCCAGGAGTTATGATTATAGTTTCTAAAACTTCTACTTGTTCATTATTTACAGCTGATATTGATATCATACCGCTTGATGAGTTTGCAGGTATAATTATTTCTGTTGCACTAAGAGTATATCTGTCAGAACTTGCTGTTCCAGAAAGTAATATTGGTATGGTAATTTCTTGACCAGATACTGGAGTTGATGTGGCTGTTAACGTTACTGAATCATTAGAATTTTCAACTAAATTCTCACTGGACAATGTAAAAGTAACCGCAGCAGAGTCATCGTCATCTGTGATAGTTATGTTTAAAGGGGAAGTATCGGATAAAGAACCACTTGAGGGGACCCCTGGTGTGATATTAATTGTCTCATCTGCTTCATCTGAGTTGTCAGGAGTAGTTTGAAATAAAATAGTAGCTGAGGTTTCTCCAGCAGCTATTGAAAATTGGGGAGAAAATTGATATTTATATAAGGTTGGTGCAGCACCAGATAAAACTACTAGATTATTCTCATTATTGAATATAAAATCATAATTAGAATATTCTTGCTGGGTTTGGTAATCAATATCCGCAAAAGAACCTGTAGTTGGATCAAAAATACTCACCTTCTCAGTATTTGATGCATAGTCATAATTTGAAACATATAACTTTCCGTTAAACTCTTTGATTCTATCTCTATTGATTGAATTAGAATTTCCAAAATATTTGTAGTCTGTAAATTCTCCATCTATTATTTCATACATCCAACCAGTTTCAATCATATAGTATTTACCATTATAAATTATTGGTGTAAAACAACAATATTCCCCGGTATAAATTTCATCAGCTGGATCATCACCTTGTTTTACATATAACCATCTGATTCCATTATCATAACGAACGACTTGATAAATAATGGAATTACCACTAATATAGAAATGATAATTAAATCCAAACCCATCGGACAATTGCTCAACCAAAGTTTCTGTAATCAAATTATTTTCATCTATTTCCAGTAGATAAAGAGCATTCTCTGTGGAGGCATAAAATGCATTTCCAAAAGGTTTGATTCTTTGGTATTCTCTGTTTAAGTCGTAGGTTACATAGGTTAAGGTAGTAGGATTCAATATTTTCAAAACATTGAATGTCCACATCAAGTACTGCCCGTCTGGCAAAATTTCAAGTTTATTACCATAGGCCTCAGTGGTTAATATTGATTCACTCCCCTGAGTTGAAAATGAAACAGTATAATCTAATCCACTTGAAGCATTCCCTGCTATAGAAAGAGGTATAATAATATCAGCATCAGACACTACCTCTGATGTTGCTGTTAGGGTAAAAGAATTTCCTTCGTCAACAGTAGTTCCATCGTCAGAAGTAATTGTAATATTTTGTGAAAAAATAATTTGTGTAGCAAGAAGGCACAACCCTAATAAAATAATTTTTTTCATAGTTGAAATTTTTTAATTATGAGGGTAAACCAAAATTAAAGAAATATTTAGAAATATTTAGTACATGTTTAGTACACAACATAGAATACTAGAAAGACATATTAATTGCTTTTTACAATCAATATTGTTATATTAGCTCATAAATAATAAAAACCATTTAAAAATTTAAAAATGAAAATAACTAAAATTACAACCCTATTCTTAATCATTCCTTTTTTGGCAATGT
>Ga0228634_1001979_pt1 | contig 10816 bp, 8 predicted proteins | sample 42DmetaG_FD_190063 | JGI IMG/M metagenome (GOLD analysis project Ga0228634, IMG submission 190063) | Seawater microbial communities from Monterey Bay, California, United States - 42D | ecosystem: Environmental > Aquatic > Marine > Coastal | place: USA: California | collected 2016-09-27
TTTCAACAGTCCCAATGCTTAAATTCTTTTCAATAAGCTGTTTACCTATAATATGTGGTAAAGTGTCACTATCATAGCCAAAAAAATGTTTTGGAATTTGCTTTTCCAATGCTAAAAATAAGCTGTTTATTTTTTCTGCATCATCACTTCCATTCGCAGATGAGATTCTGAGCTTAACGATACCAGATGATGGAAGGTAGGCTAACGAAAAGCCATGTTTATATACACTTTCTTCCCAATCCGATATTTTTTCAGCTAAAAATGATTCGCCTATACCCTGAGTCAGTGCTGTTTTGTAATACATGGACTTGAGTTTGAATCGCTCCTTTAGTTTCGGAATTGCTTGCTCTGTCATAATTCCTTGCATTTCATAGGGTACTCCTGGCAGACTAATGTATATTTTATTGTTTTTTTCAAACCACATTCCTGCAGCAGTACCATAATCATTTTCAAGTATTGTACAATCGACCGGTAGTTCCGCTTGTTTGTAGTTTGAGTCTAGCATTGGTCGATTTCGCTGGCTAAAAAAAGATTCAATTTTATCTAAGGTATGCTGATCTTGTCTTAACTCACTTCCGAAGTACTCGGCTAAAGTATATTTTGTGATATCATCTTTCGTTGGACCAAGACCTCCTGTTATAATTACACAATTTGTTTCGTCACAGATATTTTCTAAGCTAGAAATGATTTCTTCTTTTTTATCACTAATGATTACCGTTTTAATGATTTCTGAACCTGCCTTAGACAAAGTTTCTCCGAGCCATGAGGCGTTGGTATTGACCGTTTGACCAATTAGTAATTCGTCCCCAATCGATATAAGTTCAACTTTCATTTTTTTGTAAATTTTGCGATAGATTCAATATGTCCTGTATGAGGAAATTGATCTACCAAGCTATATTTTTCGAGTTTAAAACCGGCATCTGATAATGCTGAAGCATCTCTTGCTTGAGTTGATGGGTTGCAAGAAATATAAACAATATTCGAAGCACCCAATTCAATCACCTTTTTTAACGTTTTTGGTGCAATACCAGCTCTTGGAGGGTCAAGAATGAGTGTATCTATCTTTCCTTGGTATTGGGGATTGAACTTTAAAAATTTACCGACGTCAGCGGCAAAAAATTCCGTATTCGATATGTTGTTATTTATGGCATTTTTTCGTGCATCATCGATGGCTTCTTCTACAATATCAACTCCCACGATTCCTACGTCTGGATTCCTTTTTGCCATAAGTTGGGCAATAGTCCCTGTGCCACAAAATAAATCAAGTACTACTTTATCATTTCGTATCTCATCCTCAAAAACATAATCTAATGCTTTACTATATAATAATTCTGCGCATTTTGGATTAGTCTGAAAGAAGCTTTCCATGCGCATCTGAAAGTTTAGCCCCAATAATTCTTCTTGTATAACATCTTTTCCAAAAAGTAAATTGCTTTGACCATTTTCTATTTTTGCCCTATCTGCAACATTATCATTTACGGTATGCAATAATCCCGCTACACGATCTCCGAATAAATCTTTTATGTAGTCTGCAAAACGTTGTAAATTAAATTTATTTAGGTTTTCCGATGATGTAACTAGGTTAACAAGTAGCTGATTGGACGAAAAAGATTTTCTAACGACAATATGTCTAAAAAAACCTGTTTTTTTAGGTGGATGCCAAGCACTAAGGCCAGATTGTTTCAAATACTCGCGTACGAGATGCAGCTTATCCTCCCATTCTTTATCAAATAAACCAGATGCTTTATTCAAGCTTTCTACCTTCCACCAAGTCCCTCTTCTCTTGAATCCTAAAGCAAAGGCATTGTCAATCTCTGTTTCTGTTTTTAAACAATGCTCAATACAAGAAAAGCTATATTCCATTTTATTTCTATAAAAGAAATGCTCTGGGGCTGAAATAAAGGTGTCAAATACGTCTTGGATATATTGAATCCCAGAGAGACGTCTGAAGGTTTCTAGCGTCGATTCTTTTTTTAGTTTTTCTTGTTCTGAAATAGGAACAAAGATGTAGGGTGCCCCAGAAATAGGTTGATAATCACTTATTTTTTCTATTGGCGAATGCTCAAGAATATCTAATAATTTAGCTTCGTAATGCTTCTTTTTTTTGGCTGAAATTGCAACTTTTACTTTTTGACCTGGAAAAGTATTCGGAACAAAAACCATTGTCCTTTGGGTATCAGTATCGATTTTTGAAATACCCTTTCCTCCAAAGGCAAAGTCCGTGATTTCTAACTCAATTCTGTCTCCTCTTTTAAACATCTTAAATCATTCCACGAATAATACCCTTATCTGAGTTGCTAATAAATTCTAAGATTTCTTCTCTGACGCCACTTTCAGGTATTTGTGATTTAATAGCTTCAATTCCTTTTGAAATATTACTATTTTGGATGTAGAGTATTCGATACAGGTCTTCGATTTGTCTTATAGTTTCATCAGAAAATCCTCTTCTTCTCAATCCTATTGAATTGACTCCTGCAAATGTTAATGGCTCTCTAGCAGCTTTAACATACGGCGGTATATTTTTTCTTATTAATGAAGCCCCTCCAATGAATGTATGTTTTCCAATATGTGTAAACTGCTGCGCCGCTACTTTTCCTTCTAAAATTGCATAATCATCAATTTGAACGTGTCCAGAAATACCCGTATAGCTTGCCAGAATAACATGATTGCCTATAGTACAGTCATGAGCGATATGCACATAAGTCATAAGTAAGCAATGAGAACCTATTTTAGTCGAAAGCTTATCATTTGTCCCTCGGTGTATTGTAACGCACTCTCGTATAACTGTGTGGTCTCCAATCTCTACTAAGGTATATTCTCCTCCAAATTTTAAGTCTTGCGGAATAACACCAATAACAGCTCCTGGGAAAATCTCACAATTTTCACCTATTCGTGTTCCTGGATAAAGTACGACATTCGAATGTATTTTTGTTCCTCTCCCGATGATAACATCATCATGAATATGGGCAAAAGGCTCAATGGTTACATCCTTATGGATTGTCGCTTTTGGGTGAATGGACGCTAATGGACTTATATTCATTAGGCTTCTTTGTCTTTTATGACTTGTGCTAACATCTCTGCTTCAGCGACTACTTTCCCATTGACATAGGCAATACCTGACATTTCAACAAGTCCTCTTCTTATAGCCGACATTAATTTGAGCTCAAAAACAACCGTATCTCCTGGTAGGACTTTTTGCTTGAATTTCACATTGTTAATTTTCATAAAGTAGGTAGAGTAGAGGTGAGGTTCTTCTACTTTGCTTAAAGCAAATATACCTCCGACTTGTGCCATGGCTTCTACTTGTAAAACGCCCGGGAAAACGGGGTTGCCCGGAAAATGACCAGTAAATACAGGCTCATTCATTGTGATATTTTTAATACCCCAAATTGAATCGTCTGTAATCTCCATGATTTTGTCGACCATTAAAAATGGAAAACGATGGGGAAGCATTTTTTCAATATCGTTGATATCGTACAATGGATCTAATGTAAGGTCAAAATGCTTTCCTTTCTGTTGTTGTTTTTTTATTTGCTCCTTAAGAACTTTCGCAAATCGAATATTTCCTGAATGCCCGGGCCTTGCTGCAAGAATATGAGCTTTAATTGGTTTGCCAATCAGAGCTAGGTCACCAACGATATCCAATAATTTATGTCTTGCTGGTTCGTTTTCGTACTGCAATTTGGTGCTGTTTAACACGCCAATGCCATCTATATCAACTTTCAAATCTTCTTTTCCTAGCAGCTTTGCAAGATCGGTAAGTTCCTTTTCTGAAATTTCAGGACGCTCAACCATAACAATTGCGTTGTTCAAGTCGCCACCTTTGATCAGGTTATTTTTAGCTAAAAATTCAAGCTCTCTAAGAAATACAAATGTTCTGCATTTTGCAATTTCGGATTTAAACTCCCCAATATGATACATGCTCGCGTGTTGTGTTCCGAGAACGGGTGATTGGTAATCAACCATGACGGTAAGTCGATAATTAACATCGGGAATTGCAAGAAATTCTATGCCATTTTCTTCGTCTTCCCAAGGTATATTTTCTGTAAGTTCAAAATAATCGCGTTCTGCTTCTTGCTCCTCATAACCGACCTCTTCAATGGCCTCAACAAATTTTAAAGAACTACCATCCATAATTGGAATTTCTGGTCCGTCTATAGTAATTAAAGCATTGTCTACTTGACAACCATAGATTGCAGCAAGCACATGCTCTGTAGTATGAACTTTCGCATTATTTTGCTCCAATGTTGTTCCTCGTTCTGTAGAAATCACACGTTCCACATCCGCTTTGATAATTGGCTTCCCCTCTAAATCAACACGTTGGAATTTATAACCATGGTTTGCCGGAGCGGGGTGGATTTCTAAGTTTGCAACGACACCAGTATGGAGTCCAATACCACTTAATTTAACTATACCTTTGAGCGTTCTTTGCTTTTCAGACATCAAATTATACTTTAGTTAATGCTTCTATTTTCTCTTCTAATTCTTGCATCTTTTTTAGGAGTCCAGGTAATTTTCTGAATCCAAAATAAGATCGTTTAAAGTCATCTAATGGAATACCTGGAGAGCCCATTAAGGTTTGTGCTTTTTTAATACTTGATGGAATACCTGATTGTGCGACAATTTTTGTTTCATCTGCAACCTTGATATGACCGCTGATTCCCGCTTGTCCTCCAATTAAAACATGTTTGCCAATTTTTGTTGAACCAGCAATTCCTACTTGTGCAGCCATAGCAGAATCTTCATCCACCTCTACATTGTGCGCAATTTGACATAGATTATCAATTTTTACACCTTTACGAATGAATGTGGATCCCATTGTAGCTCTGTCTATGGATACATTTGAACCGAGCTCAACGTCATCCTCAAGAACAACATTACCAATTTGAGGTATTTTTTGAAATTTACCTTCTTCATTTGGCGCAAATCCAAAACCATCGGAACCAATAACAGTACCTGAATGAATAATACAATTTGATCCAACCTTACAATCATGATAAATTGTAACACCTGGATAAATTTTTGTGCCTTCTGCAATTGTCACATTTTCTCCAATGTAGCAATTTGGGTAAATAACGACATTAGCGCCAATTGAAGTGTTTTTTGCAACGTATGTGAAAGATCCAATATGGACATTTGTTCCTATTGATGCTGAAGGATCTATTTGTGTTTGTTTTTCAATTCCTGGCTCTTTTTTATAAAGATTACCATACAGCTCAAGAAGCTTGGCAAAACATGAATAGGCATCGTCTACTTTTATGAGTGTTAAGCCTTCAGGAAGTGATTTGTTTGGTTCAAAAGATTTATTTACAATACAAATACTTGCTCCAGTTGTGTATATAAATTCTTCATATTTCGGATTTGACAAGAAGCTTAGTGTTCCTTTTTTGCCTTCTTCTATTTTAGCCAAATCATTGACTGTGATTTCTGCATCTCCTTGGATTTCTCCATTAAGAATACCGGCAATTTGATCAGCTGAAAATTCCATGTTTCAAAAATATAAAAAGTGAAGTGTTAATTGGCATGATTTCTTAAATAAATACGAACTAATGGAGCATAGTATTTAAAACATCTCAAAACAAGATCTAGACAAATACCGGATCTTTTTTTGAATTAAGCACAGTTAAGGACAACTATCACCGTCAAAGGTGAATTTATATATTCTTACCTTTTCTTTAAAGTAGGTTGCGAACATCTCAATGTCTGTTCCTAAATCATTTTTGAACACCAAAGCATACTCGCTGTTTGGTTTGTTCTCAAAGTTAGATTTAGTAATGTCAATCTTCCCATTTTTATAGAAAAGGGCGCTCAAGGTACTATCCTCCATTATACCTAACGCTTTTCTTTGACAATTAGTATGTGCACTCGAATCAGAATAGAAAAGATTGTTTTTTGAAGGAAAACTTACGGGTTTTCCATATCCTTTTGCAGTCGGAATTGTATTTTCAGACGAAAATTGGTTTGGTATTAATTCACATGTTAAGCCATCTTTGTAGAGCACAACTTGCGCTACAAAAAGTGCTTTGTTTCTAGTAGCTCCCTCAAAGTGATAGATTTGTGGATTTGTATTTTTTTTACTTTTTGAAAAATGGATTTCTGCTTCTTGCACATACGTTCCAATTTCATCTTCAGCAATGTTCAGGTTTTTTATAATTTGAAGGTTAGAATCTGAAATGTAGATAATTCTTTCGGCTACCATCTCTTTAACACGATTTCCTGGAAGCCATGAACATCCTCGATTATTGAAGAAAAAGAAAACACCCAATAGGCCAATCCCAAACCCTATACCATAGTACATGAGACGTCGATAGAAGTTAGTCATTTCAGAGTGTGAATCAATAGGTGTAAATAAAGCGTTTCAAAAAAATCTTTCGAAACGTTTATATAACTTGCTTACAAAAGGGCGTTTAACTTAGCCTCTAATGTAGCTTTGGGCACTGCGCCAACTGATTTGTCGACAACTTCACCGTTTTTAATGAAAAGTACAGTTGGTATACTTCTTACGCCAAATTGTGCAGAAACATTGGCGTTTTGATCAACGTTTACCTTACCAACGAGTGCTTTACCTTCAAAATCTTTTGACATCTCATTGATAAGTGGACCAATCATACGACAAGGACCACACCACTCCGCCCAAAAATCAACCACAACAGGTTTTTCTGATTTAAGAACTAATTCATCAAAGTTTTCATCTGTTATTTCTAAAGCCATAATGTTTGTTTTGTCTGTTTATTAGGAACAAAATTAATTTAAATATTGTACGAAGCGTCATTTTAATTCATTGAATTCAATTTGACATTTCTTTTTTCAGATATTTTGCGGTATACGAAATCTCTTCATCTTTTTTTATAAGTTCTTTTGGTTTTCCTGAGAATACGATATTTCCTCCTTCTGCTCCGCCTTCAGGACCAATATCTATGATTTGATCAGCAACCTTAATGATGTCTAAATTATGCTCGATGACAAGAACGGTATTTCCTTCATCAACGATAGCATTCAGAACCGATAATAAAAGCTTGATATCCTCAAAATGAAGACCTGTTGACGGTTCATCTAATACGTAAATGGTTTTACCAGTAGATTTTTTCGACAGCTCACTTGCCAGTTTGATTCTTTGTGCTTCGCCGCCAGATAATGTTGTTGAAGATTGTCCTAACTTGACATAACCAAGTCCAACTCTTAACAGTGTACCTATTTTTTGTTTTATTTTCGGATGTGACTCAAAAAACTCAAAGGCTTGTTCAATCGTCATGTTTAATACATCCGAAATTGATTTCCCTTTAAATTTAACCTGTAGGGTTTCGGAATTGTATCTTTTGCCGTGACAGTTCTCACATTCGACATGCACATCAGGCAGGAAGTTCATCTCTATAAGTTTCATTCCTCCACCATTACACGTTTCACATTTCCCACCAGATACATTAAAAGAGAATCTACCGGGCTTGTATCCTCGTATTTGCGATTCTGGAAGACTCGCAAATAGTTGTCTTATTTCGTCAAAAATCTTTGTGTAAGTGGCAGGATTCGATCGCGGTGTTCTTCCTATTGGGTTTTGGTCAATTTCTACGACTTTGTCAACATGCTCAACACCCTTGGTTCTCTTGTATTCCAAAGGTTTTCTAACACCATTATAAATTTTTTCAAAAAGAATTGGAACCAATGTTTGATTGATTAATGTAGATTTCCCACTCCCACTAACTCCTGTAATGCAGGTGAATGTTCCTAGCTTTATTTTAATAGAAATATTTTTTAAATTATTTCCTTTGGCTCCATGTAGTTCCAAAAGTTTTCCATTTCCTGGTCTCGGTTTTATTGGAACCTCGATTTGTTTTTCACCATTTAAATATTGTGCCGTTAAGGAGTTTGATCGCAGCATTTGTCCATAAGTTCCTTGACTAACAATTGAACCTCCGTTAACACCTGCTTTAGGCCCTATATCCACAATAAAGTCCGCTGATTCCATTATTTCTTTATCATGTTCGACGACAATTACAGAGTTGCCGTTCTGTTTTAGTTTTTGAAGTGAGCGGATGAGCTTTTTATTATCTCTTTGATGCAAGCCAATCGAAGGCTCATCAAAAATATAGCATACGTTAATTAATTCCGTACCTATTTGAGTTGCAAGCCGGATGCGTTGTGCTTCTCCACCGGATAGCGATTTAGAGGATCTATTTAAACTCAAATAACCGAGGCCAACATCTAATATAAAATCAAGTCGAATTTTAATTTCTTTCAGTAACTCTTGCGCAATGATTTTTTGTTTATCATTTAAGTTCTTGTCAACTGTTTCCAACCATTGCCTTAATTGATTCAATCCCATTTGACTCAATTCTGCTATGTTTTTATTGCTGATTTTAAAGAATAGTGCATCTTTTTTCAATCGAGCGCCGCTGCAACTTGGGCAGACCTCATTCGTTGTATAGCTTTGAGCCCAGCGCTGAATTTTTTTAGAGCTATTCTGCGCGTGTCTTTTTAAAAAGGGCAGAACACCTTCAAAACCTTCATGATTTTTATCAAAACTATCAAAAGAGTTTACGCCATTTAAAAGGAGACTCAATATTTCGGGGTCGATTTCTTTTATCGGTTTTTTTAAACTAATACCTTCGTGATCTAAAATCTTTTGAATCTCCTGAAAGATCCAATTCTTCTTATACTGTCCTAAAGGCTCAATCCCACCATCATATATACTTTTAGTTTTGTTTGGGATTACTTTATTTAAATCTGCATTTTTTACAATTCCAATTCCTGCGCAAGAAGCACAAGCGCCATATGGAGAATTGAAAGAAAATAGATTTGGTTCGGGATCTGGATAGCTAATACCAGAGGTAGGACAGATATACTTGCGGCTGTATTTCCGTGCTTTTTTTTCATTATAATCGAATATAACGAGATAATCATCTCCAATACTAAAGGCTGTATTTACAGCTTTGGTAATTCTAATTAAATCAACATCCTGCACTGCGAACCGATCAACTACAATTTCAATGTCATGAACTTTGTATCGATCTAATTTCATTCCTGGCACGATATCCATTATTACACCATCTACACGAACTTTTGTGTATCCAGTTTTTACGATTTGTTCAAAAAGCTCTCGATAGTGCCCTTTTCGAGCTCTAACTTTTGATGCAAGGATCGCTACTTTTTTAGACTTGTATGTGGTGCTAAGTAAATTAGCAAGCTGATCATCCGTATATTTTACCATCAATTCACCTGTTTCAGATGAATATGCGGAAGCAACACGTGAGAATAATAATCTCAAAAAATCATAGAGTTCTGTAATTGTTCCTACGGTTGACCTTGGTGATTTTGATACGGTTTTTTGTTCAATGGATATAACAGGGGAGAGGCCTTCAATTTTATCTACATCAGGACGTTCCATACCGCCAATGAATTGCCTCGCATATGCAGAAAATGTTTCTATATATCTTCTTTGTCCTTCCGCAAAAAGTGTATCGAAGGCTAAAGATGATTTTCCGCTTCCGCTGAGGCCCGTAAAAACTACGAGTTTGTTTCTAGGAATAACGAGGTCAATGTTTTTAAGATTGTGCTCTTTGGCACCGTAAATTTTAATTTCTTCAGCTTTTGGCAAGATGTTTCATTTATTACAAAGGAAACAGAATTTTACGAAATTTTGTTCGTCTTGTTCGTAATTGGCCTTTAAATGGCTTTGTATTTTATTGTGTTTCTGTATAATACCCCAAAAACGACTAAAAAGTATAATAAAAATAAAACGGTTACCTCAAGTCGACTTACAAGAACAAGGTAGATAATACCAACTGATAATAAGAAAGAACCAAATCCCAAAAAACTAAAAATCATCCATACCTGACGGTCCTTAAAACCGGCATAAACCAGGTGGTGTGTTGTATGGTCTTTACCACCGACCATAGGAGATTTACCAGCCTTTATTCTGTTAATAACTACCGTAAGCGTATCTGCAGCAGCAGGTGTCAATGCTGTCAGGGTTAGAATCAAACTTACCCATGAATGCGTTTGAGTTATAGCCCCAAGATTCCATAAAAACTTTATGGTAAAGAAGGCAACAAAAAGACCAATAAACTGACTACCTGCGTCTCCCATAAACATTTTAGAAGGATTTATATTGTAGCGCAAAAAGCCAAGAATAGCTCCGATAACTGCTACAAGAATGTATAGCCAATACCTCTGACCTGGATTCCCTACAAGCATGGCTGACACCAAACAAGCCAATAGTGCAAATAATACCGTAGTTGCGGTAATCCCGTCCATATTATCGAGCATATTTAGCGAATTCATGAGGATAATAACCCACAAGATTGTAGTTATGCTATCAGCTAGTTCATTATGAAAAAGATCAATTGTAGTTCCCGAAAAAACAAGAAAAAGCCCGCACGAAATTTGAATAAATAGTTTAAATAAAGGTTTGGTATCATAAGCATCGTCAGCTAGACCCATTGAAAATGCCAGACTAGCAGAGAAAAAAAGACCGATAAATTCAATATTTCCAAAAATATTCACATCTGGTTCGAGCATTAGGTATAAAAAAGTCGCAAATAAGAATCCGAGAAACAGCCCTATCCCTCCCAATGAAGGCTTAGATTGGTTACTCCAACGCACAGTTACATCATTCTTGTTGCGAATACCAAGACTTTGAGAGAATCTTAGCAACAACTTATTACAAATTAATGAGACTGCAACTCCTCCAGTTATGAAAATGAAAATATGTATGTAATTCAACATCATTATTTAAATGGTGATATAAAATCCTTAAATTTAACTGCAACCATATCCTTTTCAGATACCAATGGGTTTATAATTCCCCAATCGATTCCCA
>Ga0228634_1001983_pt1 | contig 10795 bp, 8 predicted proteins | sample 42DmetaG_FD_190063 | JGI IMG/M metagenome (GOLD analysis project Ga0228634, IMG submission 190063) | Seawater microbial communities from Monterey Bay, California, United States - 42D | ecosystem: Environmental > Aquatic > Marine > Coastal | place: USA: California | collected 2016-09-27
CTTATTGCGTTTACGGCCCTGATCATGTTCTTTTTACTGGCAGCCTATGCTGTGACGGACAGTTATTCCGGCAAGATACTGCGGGAGCGGACCATTGATCTGAATGATAAGATATTGCTGCAGGTAGAGGGCAAGATGGAGGATTTTCACGACACCTTAGATCATGTGGCTACAGCCATGGCCTATGCGCCTACAACCTACGATTATTTTACCATAGATCCCGTGGCAAGAGTTATGGCCTCTGAGGACCTATCCGAGATATTTTCCAATACGGTTTTGCTGGAAAGCGACATAGCCGGAATTTATCTGTACGACACATCCCTGAATCAGATCGCGGCAATGGGAAAAGCGGCAAACAACCCGGATTTTGTCCGGAATTTGAAAAAGCATATGGAGTTTGGAGACCTGTTTTATCTGAATCAGGCGGGAGTGCCTTTTTATCCGGTGTATTTTCCGGTCTACGATCTGAACAACAGACAGTACGGTGTTCAGATCGGCATGTGTGTCATGATGATGCGCACAGACAATCTGGCCGGACTTCTGGAGGATTCCCAGGCTACGGAACATACCCAGGTGTATCTGTTGGACGGAAATGATCAGATCATCGCTTCCAGAGGGAATAACGAGCTGGAGGAGCTGGACAGCAGTATGATGAGGAGTTCAGATGAGTATTACGTAAAAGTGAGGAATGTTCCCATGGACAGTTGGAAGGTGGTCAGCCGCATTCCGGAGAGCGAAATGAGCACCAGCAGGGACGGCAGCAAAAAATTCGTGACAACGGCATATGCAGTGTCCCTGGCACTCTTAGTCCTGTTGGTGTGGTTCTGTTATAAACGGTTTGTAGGGCCTATGCATCAGGTGGACCGTTTTATCCAGGGAATCGTGGATAAGCCCGGTGAAAGGATGGAAATAGAGAGGGAAGATGAGATCGGCACAGTGGTGCACAGTCTGAATCATATGCTGGACAAACAGCAGAAGATGAATCAGGAGATCCAGGACTCCCAGAAGAAGATGTATGAGGCGGAGATCGCCAAGAAGCAGCTTCAGGTGTTGGCATACCAGAACCAGATCAATCCCCATTTTCTGTATAATACCTTTGAATGTATCTGTTCTATGGCGCTGTACTATGAGGTGGAGGATATTGCTGAGATCACCATGGCACTCTCAAAGGTATTCCGTTTTGCCGTAAAAGGGGAAAACCTTGTCAGTGTTGAGGAGGAAGTCAGCTATATCAGGGAGTACGCCAAGATCATAGACTACCGTTTTATGGGAAAAATAGATGTGAACATTGAAATGGATGATTCGGTGAGGGAAAAGCGTGTGATCAAGCTTATGCTGCAGCCTCTGGTGGAAAATGCAGTGTTTCACGGTCTGGAGCAGAAACTGGAGGACGGGGAAGTAAATGTCTCCATAGAAATGCAGAATGAGGATCACATGATATTTGTGGTGGAGGACAACGGCTGCGGGATCGAACCGGCAAAGCTGGTGTGGATGCGGGACAACCTGGACAGCAGGCCCACGGGACAAAAAGGCATCGGAGTGGCCAACATCTATCAGAGACTGAAATTATTTTATGGGGAAGACGTGGTGTTTCGGATAGAGAGCAAACAGGGAAAAGGAACGAGAATCACAATTATCATACCGGATGAGGTAGAGGAAAGGGGCAGGGAAAATGTACAGAATTTATCTGGCAGATGATGAAACATGGGTAGTGATCGGACTCAAAAAGCAGATAGAAAAGTCAGGGCTGCCGTTTCAGGTGATCGGTGAGGCGAACAATGGGGTGGCTGCCATGGAAGAGATCTTGGAGAAAAAGCCGGATATTTTGATCTCTGATATCCGTATGCCCGGACTGAATGGCCTGCAGCTTTTGGAGAAGCTGAGAGAGAAGGGGATAGAGATGAAGGTGATTTTCATCAGCGGGTACGCGGAATTTGAGTATGCGCAGTCTGCCATCAGAATGGGAACCTTTGACTATCTGCTGAAACCTGTGGAGCAGGAAAAGCTCAATCAGGTCCTGGAACGGCTGCTTGGAGCATTTCGGACAGAGCGGGGGGAAGAAGAGGAAGCCCCTGCCAAGGAGCCTATGAATTCCTCCATGATGAAGAGAATAATCAGGGAGATACAGGAGAGGTACACGGAAAATATCACTCTTTCCGGCCTGGCGGAAGCCCATGGGATCAGTACGGGGTATCTGAGCAGCCAGTTAAAGGCAGAGCTGGGACTTTCTTTCTCGGAATATATTACATCAAAAAGAATACAAAAGGCAAAGGAACTGTTGGCAGACGAAAGTCTTTCCGTGGAATCCATCGCGGAGCTGACGGGGTATAATGATTATTTTTATTTTATAAAGGTCTTCAAGAAAAATACGGGAATCTCTCCCAGTAAATACAGGAAAAACCTGTAGTTCATACGGTCAGCGCAGTAAATGCGCAGACCGGCCGAATTTATGAGAAAAATTTTACTAAAAATTAAAAATAGTACCAAAATAGAAAAATAATTACATGTGCATTTTGCGATTCCGGCTTTATAATATAGATAAATCGATTGGTGAATATGACATATCGGAATCTGAAAAAATTGTCTTGTGGAAAGCGGTTTCATATAATATACTGGGATTATTATATGCCTTAACGATTATTTTGGTATTTATGTAGCAGTAAATGCTGCACTATAATGTGAGACAGGTGAGACGATGGGAAGAGAAAGAGTAAGTATTTATCATATCGCAAAGGAAGCAGGGGTATCCCCGGCTACCGTTTCCAGAGTATTGACCGGCAATGCCAATGTCAGTACAGAGAAACGTATAAAGGTGGAAGCCCTGATCAAGAAGTATGATTTCCGGCCGAATGCCATGGCGCGCAGTCTGAGCAGCACCCAGACGAAGCTTGTGGGGTTCCTGATCCCGGATATCAGAAATCCTTTTTATGCAACACTTGCTGTGGCCTGTGAGAGGGCTGCCAATGAGAGAGGGTACAGCCTGATGCTCAGCAATTATCTGAATGATATGGAGCTTCAGGAGCAGAACCTGCAGAAGATGATCGAGATGCGGGTGGATGCCCTGATCATGATCGGCGGCAAAGTGGACGAGATGGTATCAGACGAGGAGTATGTGGAGAAGATCAACCAGATCACAGATACGATCCCCGTGGTGATCACAGGCAAACTGGACGGCAGTGACTGCTATCAGGTTAATATAGATCAGAAAAAGGCTGCAGAAACCGCAGTGGAGCATCTGATTGCATACGGCCATACGAAAATTGCCCTGATCGGAGGCCGAAGAGATGTGAATTCCACCTATACAAAGCGGGTTACTTACAGAAGCTGCCTCAGAAAACATGGAATCGAGTTCTCTGCCGATGACATTGTGGAGACCCCGGAGTATTCTATTGAGTGCGGACTTCAGGTGATGGACAGGATTTTCGACAGCGGACAGCCGCTTCCGACCGCAGTGATCGCGATCAATGATTTTATGGCAATGGGGATCATGCAGTCTATCCGCCGCCACGGACTTGGAATACCGGATGATATCTCTATTTTAAGCTTTGATGATACGTTCATTGCTGAGTCTGAGACCCCGTGCCTGACAAGCGTGGGATACAATTACGACAAATTCGCAGGCGCTCTGGTGGAGACCGCTATTCTGGCAATTGAGGGGAAAAATCCGCCGAAAATGCAGCTCATACCCCCCAGCCTGGTGGTTAGAGAGTCTACAGCAAAGATATAGGATATCAGAAACACCAACAGCAGAAGGAAATCTCTAAATCAGAATGTTTCATTCTACTTGCGTTGAAACGGGTTTCAAAATAGGGGCAGGAGGAGAGCCGAATTCTGCGAAGTTTTTAATCAAAAACTGTGAGGATATAAAACAGTTACGTTAATTTATATAAAATCATAAGAAAACATCTGCGTATAAAGAGCAGTTGTAATAAAAGACCACAAGAACAGGAGGAATTACACGTGAGTTCAACCTAGAAAAGCCAGTAAACACAGAGATTTGTTGAAACCGATTTCAAAATGAGGAGGAGAATGATGTGAAAGCAAGGAAAAATAAAACGGGAACAGCAGTCATGGCTGGTACAAAAAAGCCATTTCTGAAAAAGGTGAAGGATAACCGGACATTGCTGCTGATGTGCCTTCCTGCTGTGGTATTTTTTATAGTCTTTAATTACTGCCCTTTGCCGGGTGTGTACATAGCATTTACAAACTATAATTTCCGGGACGGAATATTTGGCAGTCCTTTTGTAGGGCTGAAAAACTTTGAGTTTCTGATCCAATCCGGTGAACTGTGGAAACTGACCAGAAACACACTGCTTTATAATGTAGTCTTTATCGTTTTGGGCAATGTGGTACAGATCACCCTTGCTGTTATGCTGAATGAGGTACGCAACAAATACTTTAAAAAAGTATCCCAGACGATCATGTTCCTGCCGTACTTCATTTCCGTGGTGCTGATTGGAGCCATAGCGTTTAATATCCTGAATTATGACACAGGTGCTCTGAACACACTGCTGCGCGAAACCGGCGGAGATCCTTTAAAGATTTACAGTATGGCGGGGATATGGCCCTTTATCATTATCTTCTGTCAGATGTGGCAGCAGACAGGCTACGGTTCTGTTGTTTACTTTGCGGCAATATGCGGCATTGACTCCGGTATGATGGAGGCAGCAGAAGTGGACGGGGCTACGAGCTGGCAGAGGATCCGTTACATAATACTTCCGAGTCTGAAACCGACATTCATTATTCTTCTGCTCTTTGCTCTGGGCGGTATCATGAAGGGTAACTTCGGCCTCTTCTGGAATATGGTGGGCAATAACTCCCAGCTCTTCCAGACAACCGACATTATCGAGACCTTTGTTTACAGGACTATGACTACGCAGAATAACTTTTCCACATCATCTGCGGTGGGGCTGTATCAGTCCATTTTTGGATTTGCCCTTGTTATGTTCAGCAACTGGCTGGTAAAACGGATCGATCCGGATTACGCATTATTCTAGGAGGTGAGTAAAGTGCAGAATCAAACTAATACAAAGATAAAAAAGGACGCCAGTACCTGGGTTGTAAAAATAATTTCTTACCTGGTGATCACAGCCTTTGCGCTGATATGTCTGCTGCCGTTTATCCTCATTATATCGGCTTCCTTTAGTACGGAAAGTGTCATTATGAAGGAAGGATTCGGCCTGCTTCCGAAAGGATTCACACTGGATGCGTATACCTGGGTGTTCCGTTTTCCCAAAATGATACTTGGTTCCTATGCGGTTACCATTCTTCTTACGGTCTGCGGAACCCTTGTAGGGCTGTTCGTCATTGCCATGACAGGCTATGCACTGCAGAGAAAGGACTTTCCTTTCAGAAACTTAATATCCTTTTTCATCTATTTTACAACATTGTTTTCCGCAGGTATGGCGCCCACTTTCATCTGGGTATCCAGATATCTGCAGCTCAAAGGAACCTATTTTGCTGTGTTTTTCCAATTGCTGATGACACCATGGCTTATCATCCTGATGAAGAACTTTGCAAAATCCGTACCCTTTGAGATCACAGAGTCCGGTAAAATTGACGGAGCCGGAGACTTCAGGATTTTCATTTCCCTGATTCTGCCCATGCTGAAACCGGCACTGGCAACGGTTGGCCTGTTTCTGGCCCTGGGCTACTGGAACGAATGGTACCTCTCATCTCTGTATCTTGGCTCAGAGGTGGACTATAAGCCGCTGCAGTATTATCTGTACAACATCATAAACCAGGCGGCTGCGCTTAAGAACTCAATGGCGGGTGCTGCTGTGACGGTTGCGGACCTGCCGTCCAATACACTGAAGATGGCCACAGCAGTTGTGGCAACCGGACCGATCGTATTTTTGTATCCTTTTGTACAGAAGTATTTTATCTCCGGTATCACCGTGGGAGCAGTAAAAGGTTAAGTGTTTTTTGTATCTGCAGACTGATATGAATTACCCTGTAAGGGATTTATATGAATAAAAATTATAATGCATGGAGGATTGAAATGAGAAAGAATATCACAGTAAAACGTACTCTGGCCCTGACCATGGCGGTATTGATGGGAGCTAGCCTGGCGGGCTGCGGAAGCAAAGGCGGTGACGGCGGTTCCAAGGTAAAAGAAGACGGAACCATAGATACTTCCAGCCACGAAGTGATCAACATGCTGGTTCTGGGAAACAAACCGTCCAACGGCAGATGCGAGGCAATGCTGAAAGAGTTAAACAAAGTTCTGACTGATAAAGTGAATGCAGAGCTGGAGCTTACCTATGTGGAGTGGGCAGACTGGCAGACCCAGTATAATACACAGCTTTTGAGCGGTGATGCCTCTCTTGACATTATCACCACAGCCACAGACTGGCTGTATGGATGGGAAAATGCCCAGAAAGGCGCTTTCCTGCCGCTGACAGAAGATATGCTGAAGACTTATGCTCCAAAAACATATGAGCAGGTCAATGCGGATGGCGACTGGGAAATCTGTAAACTCAATGATGAGATCATGTTCATTCCGGAGGACAAATATACCCAGTACACAAACCACGGAATGATGTACCGCGGGGACTGGGCAAAGGAAGCAGGTATCGCGGACGGAACCATTACAAAATTTGATGATCTGACTACATATTTTAAATATGTGAAGGAGAACAAGCCGGATGTGATCCCCTGGGATGCAGGAAAGAATAATCTGGGAAGCCTTCTGGAGCCATACATTTTATCAAACACAAATTACCGTCAGTTGATCGGATGTAATGCGGGCAATTATGAGTTCTGGTTCACATCCAAAGAAGATCCTTACACAGTATCCTCTCCGTTTATGGAAGACGACGCCATTTATGAAGCAGCGGATATCATGAAAGAATGGAATGAGATCGGCGTATGGCGTGAGGATGCCCTGAATTATGACGGCGATACAAGAGTGGAAATGTATGCAGGTACCTGTGCGGCAGACCAGCATCACAGCCAGACTTACTATTCACAGGTAAAACCCAACATGGATGTAAAACAGCCGGGTTCTGATGTGAAGATGTATTACTGGGGACAGGAGAACAACAACGTGGCTAAACCCATCAAGACTCACGGTGCAGCAGCTATCAGCGCCAATTCCAGACACCCGGAAAGAGCTCTTATGGTGTATGACTTACTCCGCAATGACGAAGAGTGCTACCGTTATATCAACTATGGTGTTGAAGGAACAGACTACGTTGTGACAGAGGACGGCAAACTGGATTATCCAGAAGGATGGGATGAGGCAACTGACAAAGTGGATGCCAATTTCTGGTGCGGACGTAACGACGATCTGGAACTGCAGAATGTCAGTTGGTGGGAAGGCACCCAGGATATGATCGATAATTATGACAAGATTGCATATGATTATGAATTTGAAAATCTGATCATTGACAAAAATGCCATCGAAACACAGCAGGCAGCCATTGCCAATGTATTATCTGAATATCTTCCTCAGCTTGGTTACGGAAAATATGATGATCCGCATAAAGCCATTGACGAAATGAGAGAAAAACTGAAAGCAGCAGGATATGACGATGTAAAAGCGTCAATTCAGAAAGATATTGATGCATTCAGAGGAGAAAAGTGATAAAATCATAATTAGGAAAATTTAGTAAAAACGCATGGGAATACCAATACTGGCACAGCAAAGAGTGCCCGGCATTTGGCATTCCCATTTGCCGTATGGACAATTGAGGTTCAGAAAGGAGTAAAAGTGGAAAAATTCGAGATCAGGGAGGATTTTTACCTGGATGGCAGAAAGGTGAAGATCATCTCCGGGGGAATGCATTATTTCCGTGTGGTACCTGAATATTGGAGGGACAGACTGGAAAAATTAAAAGCTTTGGGATGTAATACAGTGGAGACATATATCCCATGGAATCTGCATGAGAAGGAAAAAGGGCAGTTTGATTTCAGCGGTATTTTAGATATTACACGTTATGTGAAGACTGCCCAGGAACTGGGACTGATTGTGATCTTAAGACCATCTCCGTATATCTGCGCGGAGTGGGAGTTCGGCGGACTTCCCTATTGGCTTTTAAAAGAGGACGGTATGCGCCTGCGCTGTATGTATGAACCTTATCTGAAACATGTGAGGGAATACTACCAGGAGCTTTTTAAGGTCATTGCACCTCTGCAGTTTACCCAGGGCGGTCCTGTTATCATGATGCAGGTGGAAAATGAATATGGTTATTACGGTGATGACAGGGAGTACCTGGAATACATGAAGAATCTCATGATAGAATGCGGATGTGAGGTTCCCCTTGTAACCTCAGACGGTCCGTGGGGAGATTCTTTTGACTGCGGAAAGATAGACGGTGTCCTGCAGACCGGAAACTTCGGCTCTAAGGGAAAAGAACAGTTTGCGGTTATGCGCGGGAAAATCGGCGATAAACCCCTTATGTGCATGGAATTCTGGGTGGGTTGGTTTGACAACTGGGGCGTGGAATGCCATCAAACGGGAGACTTGGAGGAACATGTAAAAGATTTGGATGAAATCCTGTCTGAGGGACATGTGAACATTTATATGTTCGAGGGAGGCACGAATTTTGGCTTTACAAATGGCTCCAATTATTATGATGTGCTGACTCCAGACGTGACCTCCTACGACTATGACGCACTGCTGACTGAGGACGGAAGGATCACGCCGAAATACAATGCATTCCGTCAGGTGATCGGCAAATACGCAGAGATTCCCAAGGTGGAGCTGAGCACAGAGATAAAAAGAAAAGATTACGGAACCCTGAAGGTATCCAAAGAGGCCGGACTTTTTGGAAATCTGAAAAATATAGCCAGGCCGGTTGATTCTGTGCATCCTCAGTCCATGGAAAAACTGGGACAGGGATACGGATACATACTGTATGAAAGCCAGTTGAAATATGAGGGCCCCATTGAAAAGATCCGTCTGTGGGGCGCCAATGACAGAGCAAATATGTTTGTGGATGAAAAGCCTGTGCTGACACTATATGACAGGGAGCTGCTGACAGAATATGAGTTTACTGAGCCGGTTCAAAAGGGGGATAAAATCTCCATTTTGATGGAAAATATGGGACGCGTAAACTTCGGCCCGGCTTTGGAACAGCAGCGCAAAGGAATAGACAGAAGTGTACAGATCAACGGCCATCAGCACTACCACTGGACAGAGTATTGCCTGCCCATGGAAGATCTGAGCGGCCTGGATTTTCAGGTTCCGGTCAAAGAAGGAGAGCCTGGATTTTATAAGTTTACGTTTGAGGCAGACGAGACAGGGGATACCTTCCTGGATTTTTCCGGATGGGGAAAGGGCTGTGTTCTGGTCAATGGATTTAATATCGGACGTTTTTGGGAGATCGGTCCCCAGAAACGGTTATATATACCGGCACCGCTCTTGAGAAAAGGAGAAAATACCATCCTTATTTTCGAGACGGAGGGAAAAGCGTCGGGCAGCATCACACTCTGTGGTGAACCGGACCTTGGCTGACATTTAGAAGTTTAGGAGGGGCGGCTGAAGAGGATGTATTACGAGATCAACGCGAATATTCTGCCGCAGATCAGATTGGTGGACACAGCGGTACTGGAACCGCCCTATGTGCACAGAAGGCGGCAGCCTGATGAATATATTCTTTATATCATGAAACAGGGAGTGCTGTATCTAAAGGAAGGCCCAAAGGAGTATGAGCTTCGGGAGGGGGACATACTCCTTTTAGATACGGAATTTGTGCATGAGGGGCTGAAGGCTTCAGAGTGCGAGTATTTTTATATCCACTTCCGCCATCCGCAGATATGCAGAAGGGATGAGGCCCCTGGGTTTATGGAAAATCTTCTGGAAATCCGGGGCAGTTGTCTGCAGCAGGACAGTGGTTCCTTTAAGAGATACAGGGATGACTTCCTTTGGCTGCCCAAATTCGTCTCCCTGGGAAAAAAGGGCGGCTATCTGCGGGTGCTGCAGTTGATCCAGGAGGCCATGGAGCAGCACAGGAACCAGATGGAAAATTATAAGACAGCCTGTGAATGCAGGTTTATGGAGGCATTGGTGACAATCTCCAGGGAGTCGCTGTCCTCCTGGACAGCCAGGCCCACCCACGGGATTCCGTCCTCTTACCACAGAGTTCATGAGCTGCTGAATTATCTCAATGAAAATTATCATCGGCAGATATCCGGTGCGGGGATCGAGGAGGAATTTTCCTGTAATTTCGATTATCTGAACCGGGTGTTCAAAAAGAATATCGGGAAAACTATTTTCGCCTGCCTCAATGAGATTCGGATACACCGCGCCATGGAACTATTGGCAACCACATCCATGAAAATATCCGCTGTGGGATACCGGGTAGGATTCAGGGATGACGGGTATTTCTGTAAGGTGTTAAAAAAATATACAGGGATATCGCCGGGGCAGTATGGGACAATGGCAGGGGTGCGGCAGTGTGAGGGAGAGAGCAGAGAGACAGCAGGAGATCGCTGATGAAGTGATGTCCTGCTGTTTTTTTTAAAGGTGTATATTTTAAGAACCAAAATAATTGTGTCAAATACGTTCCCAATCACTTAAGGGTTTATTGGCAGAGAAATTATATAATCGCCTATAAATGATATTATTGACTTTTTTGTATTGGTATCCAACAATATCTTTTTTGGGCAAAACGGTACTATTGATTGATGATGTTGTATTTATAGAGAAATCAGAAGATGCATTAATGATTGTAGGGCATATTGATAAGATAAACATAGAACTTGCTAAACAAATAAGTATTCTTTTTTTCATTTGAAATCTCCTTTCTCATAAATTGGTAAGTCTTTAAAGTCATTTGGAACCTGTGCT
>Ga0228634_1001999_pt1 | contig 10742 bp, 13 predicted proteins | sample 42DmetaG_FD_190063 | JGI IMG/M metagenome (GOLD analysis project Ga0228634, IMG submission 190063) | Seawater microbial communities from Monterey Bay, California, United States - 42D | ecosystem: Environmental > Aquatic > Marine > Coastal | place: USA: California | collected 2016-09-27
AAACAAACTCTAAGTTTCTAGCTATTGGGTGAGAGGTAGGTGTTGCTAAAACATTAAAAAACCAAGGTATCATGGATTGTTTAGCAAAAGGTACGGGTTTAGGTACACATTGAGCATCAACAACATAGTTTTCATTCAGTTTTAGACCATAGTCAAAAAGCATTTTATCAAGACCTGTGTTTAAACGAGTGGTGTGGGTTGTTCCTTTTGAATTCAATGTGTCTTCATTTAACGCTAAGGCATCTAGAAAGCACATTAACCTACCGCCTCTCATTACAAATTGATCTATAATGTACAAGTCTTTATCGGAGAATGCTGTTCTTGGTCTAGCAATAATTAGTCCATCAAAATTGTCTAGAGCAGCTAAAGAGTCGTTAATGGTAACATCAGTAATAGCGTAAAAAGGAGAAACTAAAGACCTCATTCGCTGAGTGTTTCCGTAAGTTAATTCTCCGTGTCCTTGTAAAAAACCAATTCTAGGTTTTTTATTCTGAGTTGCTCTTCTAATAGCACTGGTTAACATGTATTCAAGGTTGTTGATAGAATTTTGAATCATATCTGTAATTCCTTGAAGTTGGTATGGCTTTCCAGGAGGTGTTCCAGGTAAGAACTGTATCGTATTTACTGTAGATCCTGCGTAGTCAATAACTGCTCCAGGCCATAATAAAAGCTGATTCTGAGCGCCATCTTTCATATAAACGATATCCATTGGGAGAATTCCTTTTCCTTTGGCGTATAAAGATTCTTGAAGTTCTCTTTGTTCACCTTCTGTTCCTGTGTTAGGATTGATGAATTGGTATTCAATCCTCTTACCTGCAAATTCTTTAAACTCTTTTAGTTTATCTTCAATTGCATTTCTAAACATTTTCAGCTCAGAAGGAAGGTTCCCATCAAAGTAAATTCGAATGGTTAGCCTATTTTCAAAACTTGTATCGTCTTTTAAGTATTCCACAGTTCCTTTAGATAAAGAATAACGTTGATCTTCCGTTACGTCCCATCTAATATTAAGAAAAGAGAAAATGATGTTAAGTAGAACTAATGCAATAATAACAATGGATAGAAAACTCCAATTGTACATGCCCTTCTTTAGTGATTTCTTTTCAGACATGGATTATTTTTTTAAGGTTTTAATTACTGTTAACGCTGCGTACATGAATAATGTTATAACAGATAGGAAATAAATGACATCGCTTAGATCGATAACTCCTCTTTTTATTGAATCGTAATGATTTGTCATTCCTATGTGTTGGATTACAGAATCAAAACTTCCCATCAAGTTAAAGGAACCAATTAAGCTCAATCCGTCATAAAAGATCCAGCATAGGAACATTCCTAGAATAAAAGCGACTATTTGACTACTGGTAATCGAAGATGCGAAAATGCCAATAGCTACAAATGTTGAACCCAATAATAATAAACCTAGATAGGAGGTAAGGGTTGCTCCATCATCAATTATTCCAACAGGATTTCCAAGTTGGTACATGGAAAAGTAATAAACTAACGTAGGAATGATTGCTATAATTAATAGTGTAACACCTGCAAAGTATTTGGCAAGTAGTATTTTTAAATCAGAAATAGGACGAGTAAAAAGTAGTTCAATCGTTCCTGTTCTTCTTTCTTCTGCAATAGATCGCATTGTAATTGCTGGTATTAAGATCAAAAATATAACAGGGGAGAGATTAAAAAATGGAATTAAATCGGCTTCAGTTCCCTCCAGTAAATTGGTGTTATATGAAATTATCCAATGAAACAAACCAGAGGCAATCAGGTAAATAAGGATAAAAATATAGCCTATTATTGAACTAAGAAAACTTCTAACTTCTTTTAAATAAAGTGCTTTCATTCTAGTGTTTAATATTATTTTTCAAAATTAAAATTATCTAAGGATTTAGAAATGAATTCTAAGGAAATAAACAAAAAAAATGTTAATCTAAGACAGAAGGCTTTATTACTCGAACATTAATTGCCCTTACACCTCTTTCTCCATCGCCAAGTTCAAAAGAGACAATATCGAAATCTTTAATTTTATTGATTAATCCAGAAACATGTACAAAATATTCTTCTTGTGTTTCTGATTCTAAGATATAGCCAAAACCCTTAGATTGATGGTAAAATTTCACCGTTCCTTCCAACATAATTCCTTTTTAATAATTTTATTGTAAATATACACAAATATGATTTATACTTCCTATACGATATAAAGTGTTGGTTAGGTATACGCGTTAATGAAAAAATACTTATTTTGTATAAAATAAACACGAAGTATTTTATGAAAGGATTGTATTCTAAAATCGAAGATGCTAAGGGTATTCTGAATAATTTTAATGGTTATGAATCGGTAAAAGTAAAAGCTTTAAAAGAGTAAAAAAAGAAGAGGTAGGTGAGCTAATTTCAAATAAAAAAGATAAGCTAATTAATTTTGAATACTTGGATAAAGTAACAGGAGGGGACCTTGTTTTCAAGAAAGAAATGGTAGAATTAGTTGCGATTCAACTTCCTAAAATGGCGCATAGAATTTCAATTTTAAACAAAGAAAAAGATGCAGACGAACTTAAAAAAGCCATTCATAAATTAAAATCAACCATTGGAGTTTTAGGCTTGGATGAAGGAAAAAAGTTAATCATTGAAATGGAGAATAATCTTGCAGAATCAAATTCTGTCTCAAGTGTTGAGGATGAACTAATCCTTTTATTAGAAATGTGCGAAGATTTGTTACATGAAATCAGTGAGTTAGAATTTTAATTTTAAAAAGTTTGGCATATCCATTTTAGATTTTAAAATATTTGTACTGCTGAACTGGAAGTAGTCAGAAATTTATTTATGAAGAAGAGGGGAGAGACTGGCTCTAAGATCTTCTGGCAACCAACTTGAAGTTTCGTTATGCGAAATTGGAAAACCGGTGCCAATTCCAGATCCTAATATTGGGAGAATATAAAATTAAAGTTATGGAAAAAGAGCGTACTACATTTTCACCTACACCTATTCAAAATCTGTCTTTTTATTGTGAATCACCAATGCATTGCATGCAAATATTTTTTGCATAGTCTCTTTGTTATTTTTTCACTTTAATTTTTTATTTTATGTTTTCAAATTATATTTCTTCGGAAAGTTTTTACAAAAACTTTAAGTTGTTCAAGTCTAACCATACTTTAATTACAGAGTCAGGAGATTCGATAAACGAGCTTCAAATAGGTTACCATACTTATGGGGAATATCAAAAAAACAAATCTAAAGTTGTTTGGGTATGTCATGCTCTCACTGGTAATAGCGATGAGTATGATTGGTGGAGCGGTCTTTTTGGAGAAGATAAACTGTTCAATCCTGATGATTATTTTATTATTTGTGCAAACGTTATCGGTTCTTCTTATGGTTCGTCAGGACCAATATGTGAAAAGAGCGAAGGAGGAATATTAAATGAGAAATTCCCATTAGTTACCCCGAGAGACATGGCAAGTGCTCATGAGGTTTTGAGAATGGAATTAGGGATTGATTAAATAGATATTTTAATAGGTGCTTCTTTAGGAGGACAACAAGCTCTTGAATGGTCTATTGAGCTTAAAGAAGATGTTAAACAGTTAATCTTAATTGCTACAAATGCGCAGCATTCTCCATTTGGAATAGCTTTTAACGAGTCTCAGAGAATGGCAATAAAAAACGATTCTACTTTTGGGTATGGATACCTAGATGTGCTCAGAAAGGGTTAAGTATTGCTAGAAGTATCGCAATGATTAGCTATCGTTCTTACTCGGGTTATGGAAAAACACAGCAAGAAGATGATTCAGATAAAATAAAGGAATTTAAAGCAAGTTCTTACCAGCGTTACCAAGGACAAAAAGTTGCAAAGAGGTTTAATACCTACGCTTACTTGAGGTTAACTCAAGCGATGGATGCACATAATGTTGGAGGAAATAGACGTGGAGAGATAAAAGCATTGTCTTGTGTAAAAGCTAAAACCTTGGTTATTGGTATAGATTCAGATATGCTATTTCCTATTTCAGAACAGCATTTTCTTAAAGAGAATATTCAAGGTGCTTTTTTTAAAAGTATTTCTTCAGATTTTGATCACGATGGTTTTTTAGTGGAAAATGTACAGCTAGTTGAAATCTTAGAAGATTTCATAAATAATGATTTTAATAAAAACAAAATAACATTATTTAAACAGAAGTAAACAAAGAATAAAATGAGAAGAGAATTAACGATAGGATTATTTGGTTTTGGATGTGTATGAACAGGTCTTTATGAGGTATTAAGCCAGTCTAATTTGTAGGACGCCAAAATTAAACGGAAAGTTGTAAAAGATAGAAATAAAAAAAGAGAGAAAGCCAATGAGATTATAGGTTTTGAAGCGAAAGAAATATTAGAAGACAAAGAAATTAACCTTGTTATTGAATTAATAAACGATAGCAATGAAACGTTAGCTATTGTTCGAGAGGCTTTATCAAGTGGGAAACAAATGGTTTCAGCGAACAAAAAATTAATCGCTGAACATTTAGAGGAGTTAATTGCATTAGCAAATGAAAATAATGTTTCTTTTTTATACGAGGCTTCAGTAGGTGGTTCAATTTCAATCATTAGAAATTTGGAGGAGTATTACAATAACGATTCTTTATCTTCTGTTCAAGGAATTGTAAATGGAACAACTAATTATATTTTGAAGCAAGCAAATTATGGAGTTTCTTATGAAGAGACATTGTTAAAAGCTCAAGAATTAGGTTTTGCTGAATTAGATCCTACTTTGGACGTGGATGGTTTTGATTCTAAATTTAAGTTAGCCTTATTGATTAAGCATGCTTTTGGGACTACAGTTCATCCTGATAAATTGTTTAATTATGGAATTCGTCAAGTAAAACCTCAAGATGTTGCATACGCTTCTGAAAAAGGTTACCGAATTAAATTATTTTCAAGGTCTGAAAAAATTGGAGATAAGATAATAGGTTTTGTAGCTCCTCACTTAATAAAATCGAATCATGTTGCTTTTCAGGTGGACAATTAATTCAATGCTGTTGTGGTGGAGGCTTCTTTTTCTGATAGACAGTTGTTTTTTGGTAAATGTGCAGGTAGTTTTCCAACGGCAAGTGCTGTTTTATCTGATATATCAGCAATTCAGTACGACAATAAATACGAGTACCGTAAAGCGGAAAAGACAAATATTCCAGCTTACACAGATGAGTTTTACTTAAAAATATATTTAGGAGCTTCCAATCAAGAGTCACTTTCGAGCATTCCTTTCTTTCAGTTAGATGAATTATTTCAAAGTAAGGATTACCGTTACCAAACAGGTTGGGTGAAGTTTAGCGATTTGAAAAAGATAGATTTTAACAACCAAGATGATTTATTTTTTGCTGTTCTTCCAGATTCCTTCAAAATAGAATTGTAATTTTAAGTCACTACATATTTAAGTAGTGGTGAGCGAAGGATTATTCGTTTTAAAAAAAAAAGATAAAGATGAGTTTAAAGTTAAATTTAAAAGAAGAGCCATTTGTTTTTGAGGTTAAAAATGAAGATGGCGCAATTTGTTTGATGGATGGAAGTCCAGATATTGGTGGTAAAAATAAAGGTTTACGTCCAATGCAGCTTTTGGCAAGTTCAATTGCTGGTTGTGCTTCTATTGATATTTTATTGATTCTGAGGAAGCAAAGAATAGAGCCTACTCATTTTTCAATAGATATCGAAACAAAGAGAGTAGATGAAGTTCCGGCTATTTTTGAAGAAGTTAAGTTGATTTTTTCATTAAATAAAGAGGTCAATAAAGAGAAGTTGGAGAGAGCGATAAAACTGACTTTAGAAAAGTATTGTTCTGTTTCTTCTTCATTAAAAGAAGAGGTTAATGTTATTTTTGAAACAAAATTCATATAAAATGCGTCCAGAAACTCAAGCAATTCGTTTACAAACAGAAAGGTCACAATACAAAGAGCATTCTGTTCCATTGTATTTAACAAGTAGTTATGCTTTTGATATTTTTTTAGATTGAAACTTTTATCTTAAAGAGTGTTAATTTGAAAGTGTAGGTTGTTTTTTAGCTTTACTAATTTCTTTTTTTAGATTGAATGCGAGATTGTAGCTTGAAGTTTATAATGTTCACCTTCCTTAATCCTTCCTCAAAAGGAAGGAGATTTATTTTTTAGTTGAAAATTATCACCAATATTAGGCTTCCATTTTAGTATATACCAGGTTTACAACTCCTGTTTCAAAAACTTCATGTGTTTTAAGGTTAAACTGAGCTTCTTTTGGTTCGTTTGGAAATAAACGTATTCCTTTCCCTAATATTATTGGAATAATAGATAATGTCATTTCATCAATGGATCCCAGGTTTAGAAAAGATGTAATTAAAGTTCCTCCACCAACTAACCAAACTCCTTTTTCACTGTCATTTTTTAGTTTAGCAATGGTGTTTGTATTCAAACCCAAAAGGGTAGTGGTATTGTTCGTTTTTATTGCGTAGTTTTTGTCCGTTATAACAATATATGTTGAGAATTCCTCATAAGACTAATCGATACCAAAACTTAAAATTTATTCATAGGTTTTACGTCCCATAATAATCGTATCAACGGTGTTTAAAAAGGCATGATACCCATAATCCAATTGATCTGGATTAGGAAAACTATGTAACCAATCTAAAGATCCATTTTCTCTAGCGATAAATCCATTAAGAGTTGTTGCTATAAAAAGTTTTATTGTTGACATCCGTTTGTTGTGAAATTGGTCTATTTTTTCTTCACTTTAAACTGATACTGCAGTGTAAAATAAAAACTAATACCATCAGAAGGAATGATTCCTGGACCAGGGTAGGAGAGGGCTCTTCGTGTAAAATATTGCTGATTTGTTAAATTGTTTATTCCTGCTTCTAATTTAAAAGAATTATTGAATGTGTATTGACTGGAAAGATCCAGTACTGTGTAAGCAGGTACTTCTCCTATTAACGCATCACCAGAAGGGATAATTGAATTAGATGCGTCTGAGAATTGTTTCGCATTATGAGATAATTGAAATTGTACTGAGAATTTATCTGTTTTAAATTTTAATCCAGTCTTAAAAATAAAAGGACTAACGTATTCCACATTCTTGTTAAGGTAATTCGCTTCTTTTGATTTGATATACCTTGCGTCAATATAAGCAGCATTTACAAAAACGTTTAAATGATTTCTTGCAGAGTCTGAAATCATTTGTAAAAGATCAACTTCAACAAAGGATTCCACACCTGTGTTTATAGCGTTTCCAATATTTGTTCTTTCTTTATAGATCGTTCCCTGCTTTGGAGCGATACCGATTTTATCACCGTAGAATATATAAAACAATGCTAAATCAAAGGTGATATATTTCTTATGTAATCCTCTAAAACCTAGTTCTCCTGTATAACCATATTCGTCTTTTATTAAACTGTCAATAACGATGTTTGGGTTGCTTACACGAATATCCGTAAAGTTAATTGCTCTATAGTTTTGAGTAAAATTGAAATAGACAGAACTTTCTTTCCCTGTTTTGTACGATAAGCCAGCGCCAAATAAAGGTAAACTTCTTTTTACGCTATTGGTATCGTTAATGGTATAAATTGCTAAAGTGTCCTGCGTAAAAGGGTGGGTAGAATAACGTTTGTAAAAACCTTCCGAGGAACTTACAATGTTTTCATATCGAACACCAATATTAGCTGTTAATTTTGGGTTTATAAAAAGAATGTTTTCTGCAAATGCCGCGATATTTTTTGAAGGAAATGAATAGGATGAATTGTCTAAATTATCAGGAGTCATAAACCTAAAATCAGCATCTTCTCCATCCGAAGCATTTCCTTGATTAGCAACGGAACTACCTTGGTAATAACGCATACCAACTAAGAAGGCACCACGAGTAAAACGGTCTTTATTCTTTTTGTTGAAGTGATATTTCTGAAGAAAACGGGATTCAATACCACCATTTTCAAATAAGCCCTGAATCATTGTTCTTTCAGTTAATGGATCGGCTTGTGTAATTTTCCCTAAAAAGCCTAAAGATTCACGACTTGATTTCATTCCAAATGCACGGATATTAAACGTTGAACTTCGAGTTATATCATAGTCAAAGTGTAACGCAAGCATGTTCCAATCTACTTTGAAATGATTTCGATTTCTGATGCTTTGACGTAAATCCTGTTCGAATTGTAAATCAGTTAAACCACCAGCTTGTTGAGTTAGGTAGTTCATGTGTGTGTATTCTAATCGTAATTGGATGTTGTCTTTTAGATAGTAACCAACTTGAGCAAATAGTTGTTGTTGATCAAAATTTGAATTTTCTCTGTAACCATTTCCTTTTTTATACTGGTGGTAAACTTGATAAGAAAATTTATTATTTGAACCAGTGATACGATTAAAAGTTCCTAAATAACCGTATGCTCCAACTGTATTTCTAGTTGTGATTTCCAATGGAGTATCATATGCAGCATCTTTTACAACAAAGTTTAATAGTCCTCCGAATTGTGTTCCAAACTGCAATGAAGCAGAACCTCTCGTGATTTCAATTGATTTTAACGCTTCAAAAGGAGGGGTGTAGTAACTTTCAGGATACCCTAAAGCATCAGCACTTATGTCATGCCCGTTTTGGCGAGTATTGAAGTTTGCAGCTCTATTAGGACTAAGTCCTCTCCCTCCAATTCCTATTTGAATTCCGGCTCCATCGCTTTCCCATATATTTAATCCTGGTATTTTGGCAAACATTTCTCTAGGGTTTCCAGAAGACTTAGCGCCACTTAAGTTTTGCATTTCAATCACAGCATTTGTTCCTGTTGTAATTTGAACGCCTTTTATTGGAGGTAAATTTCCAATGTCAAAGTTTTCTAATCTTTTTCGAACAACATTTGCAGCTGCTAGCTCTTTTGCTTCAACAATGAGGTTTATTTTTACAGGAGTTTTTAAATTGTTTTCAGTAATAATTAAAGTGTCTGTTGCATAATTACTGAATCTGAAAATGATACTGTCCTGAAGTTTTGCTTTTATTTTAAATAAACCATTTAAGTCGGTTAAAACTTGTTGATTGTTAGTTATGTTTTTGATAAATACATGCGGGATACTTTCATTATACTCATCCACAACAGTTCCTACTATGTTTTGCGAGAAAGCAAAAACAGTTACACAACTGATTAATATTGAGAGTATTATTTTTTTCATTTTGAATCGAATGGCTCTATCCAATTTCGGTGCGCTAAGTTATAGGGAATTTTACTTAAATCGTGCTTTTTATCGATAAATAATTGAGAAATTCTCCCATTTATACTAACATATATTGTGGCGTGAATAGTTGGATTCTGAATTTTGTAAGTTTGGTTATTTATAATAAAAGTAGAGTCGCTAAATTTTTCTTTCAGAAATTGAGCATATTGTAAAATCATGTCAGGTTGTGTTGACATTTGATCTTCTTGAGTTTTACTTAAAAATTCATTATTTCTAACTTGAATCTCTCTTTTAGTTGCTGAATCTCTAACGTAGAAAGTAGCAGTTCCTTCTTTATGCATCAACATCACTCTCCATGAAAAACGAAAACCTTCTTCGTTCCAAAACAAATTACCTGGATAAAGTACATACCTAAAAGGAATAAAAAGTTGAAAAAGGATATATGTTGCTATTAAAACTTGAACAACTTTGCTCTTAGTATTATTGATTTCAATTGTTTTATCAGCTGATTTTTTCCATTTAAACTTTTTTAATAAGTTTTCGTGAAACTCAGGAGAGAAGAATATCAAAGTGGAAACAATCATTACCCAAGGAAATATTCCTATTGGAAGAAGAAACCATGTTACAAAATGAAAAACTACGACAAATAAATAGGCAATTGATCTCGTCTTTTTTGACAGTAAAAAGAAAACAATAAACAAGTCATATATACAACCAAACCAACTAAATAAATACGCTACCCATTCTTCTTTTAATAAGGTTCCAAAAACAGGCATTTCTCTATGTGCTTGAAGCCAAATTTTTAAAGGTTGAGCATTGAATAACCAATCAGTTTCTAGTTTAGCTATTCCTGCAAATATGTAAACAATTGCCAATTGAAATTTAAAAATCCCAATAGTCCAGATTGGAACAGTTTTTTGTTCGGTATTTCTTTTAAATAAAATATCCAATGAAAAAGAGCGATTGGCAGGAACAAATATCAATAAGAATGTTATTAAGCTTAAAAAGTAATAATGATTCAAGTAGTTTGACTTATCCAACAATTCAATGTATGAAAAACTTAAGAATAGGAGAGGAGCACTATATTTATATAGGTAGCCTAAGATAACACCAAGAGAACTAATAATTACCAATATAAACGGTAGATACATCCAAGTGCCAGTAAGTGGTTTAACCCATTCAAAACCGAGATACCCAAAATATGTTTGAGGTTGAATATATAAATCATTTACCCATCCCTTTGCTAAAAACCTCAATGTTCCTAAAAGCATCATTGCTCCAAAAATGATTCTAAAAATCACTAATGGAGCAATGGATGTTTCTTTAAAAAAGTTTAATTTTTTAATCACCGTCATTATCTTGGTATGTTATCAAAACCCCCATAACAGAAGTCATATCGGTTTTAATTGATACTGTAAGGTTTTGTATTTTTGTATATAACGCGTCTAAAGATGATGCGTCATTTGATAATGTTGTTTCAAAATCGTTATTGAAATTATTGATATCATTTACAATATCGCTTAATGTATTGTCTATAGAGTTAACAAGTGAAGTTCGTTCTAAATCAATTAAGTAATCGTCTAAACCAACACCCGAGGTTCCATC